>OGEV01000004.1_pt1 | contig 40674 bp, 32 predicted proteins | sample 1570821 | NCBI WGS metagenome assembly OGEV01 (sample SAMEA2582045, study PRJEB24529) | metagenome | biome: Human gut stool | place: China | collected 2011
CTTCCCGACAGATGGGAAAAGGCTAATGACTAAAAAGGGATCATTAGACTTTTTATTTTTAATATACTATATAGAATCGCGGAGACGCTTACGAAGGATTTATATCCGGATGAAGGAAATAAAGTGAAAATGGTTCATTATAACAAACTGATTAACAATAAATTAGCTTAAAATGAAGGATTTGAAGGAAAAAAACAGGTTATAGAGCCAAATCTTCTCTATAACCTGCATATACTCAAATCACCTTGAAACATTCAGAGAGTGATATCTTTCATTATCTTTTCTAATGCTCCGGCATTATGGTTCACATAATTTCCGGCAGCTTTCCCTGCTTGTTGCAAATAAGCCTCATCCGACAGGAATTTGTCCATCAACCGTTTAAAATCATCATAACCGGTTACTTCAAAACCGCCTTTCTGCTCCAACAAATGTTGCGCCTCGCGGAATTTCTTGTTGTTAGGTCCGAATATCACAGGAATACCATATACAGCCGCTTCCAGCACATTATGAATTCCAACTCCAAAGCCACCTCCAATATACGAAATCTCACCATATCGGTAAATGGAGGACAGCAGTCCGTAACAGTCGATAATCAAACAATCGGCCTGTGTCACATTTTCTTCCGTAGCCTCGGTATAGCGGATGCACGGACGTTTCACCTTATCTAAAATCTCCCTCAAATGACTGTCGCTCACCACATGAGGAGCAATAACCAGCTTCATCTCAGGATGCTCATTGAAATACTTGATAAAAATATCCTCATCCGGTCCCCATGAGCTGCCTGCAACAAAAGTCAACGAATCACCTTTGAACTTCTCCACCAGCGGAAGCTGCTTGGCTTGATGGCAGATATCCAGCACGCGGTCAAAACGAGTATCGCCCACAACTGTCACATCGGTCACGCCAATTGTCGCCAGCAATTCTTTGGAAACTTCGTTCTGTACAAACAAATGAACAAAAGTCCTCAGCACCTCACTATATCTCTTCCCATACCAACGGAAAAAAATCTGATTGGGACGGAAAATGGAAGATACGCTATAGGTGGGAATACCTCTCCTATGCAACTCATTCAAGTAATTCTGCCAAAATTCGTACTTGATAAAAAACACCATACAGGGATTAGCCAATTCTACAAACCGACGGACATTACGCGGAGTGTCGAAAGGCAGATAGCAGACAAGATCTGCCCCCTGGTAGTTCTTTCTCACTTCATACCCTGAGGGAGAAAAGAAAGTCTGCAATATTTTATATTCGGGATGCTCCTTACGGATACGTTCTATCAAAGGGCGTCCCTGTTCGAACTCCCCCAATGAAGCTGCATGAAACCAAATATAACGGGCATTTTTGTCTATCTTGTTACGCAAGATATCAAATACTTCCCGGTGTCCTTTCACCATTTTGGCGGGCTTGGCGCTGAACAGGCCGGCAACCTTCACCCCGAATAGATAAATATAGATGACTAGGTTATAAATCATAACTACCGGCTATTACTTGAGCACTTCCACAGCCCGACGAATGCGTCGCAATGTTTCTTCTTTCCCTAAAACGGCTGAAATATCAAACATATGCGGGCCTTTACCTTCGCCTACCAAGGTTAAACGGAAAGCATTCATTATATTACCCAAGTGATAACCTTTATCTTCTATCCATTTCATGACCACAGCCTCCTGATTCTCCAGCGAGAAGTCGTCCAAGGCCTCCAATACGTCCGCCAACTCCAGCATACGTTCGGGAGAGTCCTCTTTCCAACGTTTTTTACGGGTCTTCTCATCATATTCCATAGGAGCGACGAAGAAGAATTTGCAAGTTTCCCACAAATCCTTGATAAAACTTACACGATCTTTCATCAAGCCTACCACGGTCACCACTTTATCCATAGGAGCTTCAATGCCATGCTCTTTCAAGATCGGCATGAAAAGCCCGGCTACTTCCTCATTGCTTTTCTTCAATATATATTCATGGTTAAACCATTTTCCTTTTTCAAAGTCGAATTTTGCCCCAGCTTTGCTGCAACGATGCAGGTCAAAAAGCTTCACCAGTTCATCCAAGGACATCAGTTCCTGGTCATTTCCCGGATTCCATCCCAACAGGGCAAGGAAATTGATAACAGCTTCGGGCAGGTAACCCGACTCACGATAACCGGAAGACACCTCACCGGTCTTGGGATCGTGCCATTCCAACGGGAAAACAGGGAAGCAAAGACGGTCACCATCACGCTTGCTCAGTTTACCGTTACCATCCGGTTTCAACAACAAGGGAAGATGTGCGAACTCGGGCATGGTATCCGCCCAGCCGAAAGCCCGGTACAGCAGGACATGCAACGGAGCGGAAGGCAACCATTCCTCACCACGGATTACATGGGAAACTTCCATCAAATGGTCGTCCACAATGTTTGCCAAATGATAAGTAGGCAGTTCATCCGCCGATTTATATAAAACTTTATCATCCAAAATGGAAGAATTGATCACTACCTCGCCACGGATAATATCATGTACGTGTACATCTTCATTCGGTTCAATCTTGAAACGTACCACATATTGCTTCCCATCGGCAATCAGTGCATCCACTTCTTCTTTCGGCAGAGTCAAAGAGTTACGCATAGACATACGGGTAGAAGCATCGTACTGGAAATTAGAGATTTCCTGACGTTTGGCGTCCAACTCCGCCGGAGTATCGAAAGCAATATACGCCTTACCGCTGTCAAGCAACACCTGTACATATTTCTTATAAATATCACGACGTTCAGACTGACGGTAGGGGCCGTAGTTACCACCAAAGCTGACTCCTTCGTCGAAGTTTATCCCCAACCACTTAAACGACTCAATGATATATTCTTCCGCACCCGGAACAAAGCGATTTGAGTCGGTATCTTCTATACGGAAAATTAAATCTCCACCATGCTGGCGAGCAAACAGATAGTTATACAAGGCTGTGCGCACACCGCCGATATGCAACGCTCCCGTCGGGCTCGGAGCAAAACGAACTCTTACTTTTCTTTCTGACATTGTTGTTTTATATAAAATACGCTGCAAAATTAATCTAAATTTCCCGATTTTTTCGTATTTTGCGCGCAAAAATATACGATTATGAGAAGTTTCAAGACCAACCAACGGTTTTCATATAAAAATTTGATTTATAAAAGCCTTATTTTCATTGCCACAGTATCAGTGATAGTCTACTTTTTACCCAATGAAGGAAAGTTCAACTATCAATTTGATATAAACAAGCCTTGGAAATACGGACTGTTACAGGCATCATTTGATTTTCCGATTTACAAAAACGACATACAAGTACAAAAGGAACAGGACAGCATCCTGGCAGACTATCAACCTTATTTCCAGATAGACAAGGAAGCCGAAAAAAATGTCCTTTCCAAATTAAGGGAGGATTACAACAAGACCTTACGCCATTCACTGCCGGGCACGGACTATGTACGTTATATTGAACGCACATTAAAGGCACTGTATGAGGACGGAATCATTGCCGGAAATGACTTGAAGCGTATGGAGGAAGACAGTATCATTGCCATACGGCTGGTAGACAAGAATGTAGCTACGAGCCGTTTTATCGACCAATTGTACACCGTGAAGGAAGCCTATGAATATTTGCTGAATGCGGATACCACCCACTACAAAAAGAAGATATTACAACAATGTAATCTGAATGATTACATTACACCTAATCTGGTTTATGATGAAGAAAAGTCCGAGGCGGCGCAAAAAGACCTGCTCTCTAATATTTCATGGGCAAACGGCTTTGTGCTGAACGGACAAAAGATTATTGACCGTGGAGAAATTGTTGATGAGCAAACTTACAACATATTGGAATCCTTACGCAAGGAATGGGAAAAACGTAGCGACTCGGTACAAGAGAAAAGACTGACATTGGCCGGACAAATATTATATGTAGGAATCTTCCTGTTCTGCTTCATGGCCTATCTGGAGTTGTTCCGGGCAGATTATTATGAACGGAAAGGAACACTCACCCTGCTATTTGCGCTGATTGTGTTCTTCCCCGTCCTGTCTTCCATTATGGTGGAACAGAACTTGTCAAGTATTTACGTGGTTCCATTTGCCATGATTCCGATTATAGTCCGTGTTTTCCTTGACTCAAGAACGGCATTCATGGCACATGTCACTATCATTTTGCTTTGCTCCATCACTTTACGTTTTCCACATGAGTTTATCTTGTTACAGGTAGTGGCAGGAATGGTGGCGATCTATAGTTTGAGAGAATTGTCCCAACGGTCGCAATTGTTACGGACGGCTTTGGTTGTATTTATCAGTTATGCTTTATTATATTTTGCTTTCGAGCTGATTCATGAAGATGATTTGACCAAGCTGAATACGCGCATGTACATCTATTTTATGATCAACGGTATCTTACTGCTGTTCGCTTATCCGTTACTGTTCCTTTTGGAGAAAATATTCGGTTTTACTTCAGATGTGACTTTGGTGGAACTGTCAAATATCAACAATAGCTTGCTTCGGGAAATGTCCGAAGTAGCTCCGGGCACTTTCCAACACTCATTGCAGATGGCAAACCTGGCTGCTGCGGCGGCAAACAAGATTGGAGGTAAAAGCCAGCTGGTGCGTACGGGAGCATTATATCATGACATCGGTAAAATGGTGAATCCGGCTTTTTTTACAGAAAACCAGTCGGGAGTCAACCCGCACAAGAGTTTAAGTTATGAACAAAGCGCCCAGGTTATCATCAGTCATATCACCGACGGACTGAAACTGGCGGAAAAGCATAATCTGCCCAAAGTGATCAAAAACTTTATCAGTACCCATCATGGACGGGGACTGACGAAGTATTTCTACATTTCATATAAAAACGAACATCCTGACGAAGAAGTGGATCAGGAAAAGTTCCGCTACCCCGGTCCGAACCCGTTCACCAAGGAACAGGCCGTCCTGATGATGGCCGACTCTGTAGAAGCGGCTTCACGCAGCCTGCCGGAGTACACGGAAGAAAGCATCAGCACACTGGTAGATAAGATTATTGACACACAGGTATCTGAGGGGTATTTCAAAGAATGCCCTATTACGTTCAAGGATATAACAACAGTCAAAGCACTGTTTAAAGAAAAGCTGAAAACGATGTATCACACCCGAATCAGTTACCCGGAACTAAGGAAGTAAGCAATCCTGCACAAGCATCTTCCAGTATATCAAGCACGTTCTCGAACCCTTGCGCACCGCCATAGTAAGGGTCGGGAACATAGTCTGCCACTTTGGTGCGGCAATAATCCGTCATACGATGGATTTTCTTTTCCGTTTCCAGATCGGGAGCACGCTCCATCAGGTCCTCTATATTACGGTCGTCCATGCCGATGATCATATCAAAATGATAGAAATCCTCCGTACAGACAGGACGGGAACGATGGGTCAGATTGTAACCGCGGCGGGAAGCATGCATCCGCATACGGCTGTCGGGCAATTCCCCTCTATGATAACTCAGGATTCCGGCAGAATCCACCTCTATCTCGTGTTCCAGTCCTTTTTTCTTTATGAGAGTACGCATCACTTCTTCTGCCGAAGAAGACCTGCAAATGTTACCGAGGCAGACAAAAAGTATTCTTTTCATATATAATCTACAAATGAAGGTATTCTTTAAATGATTTCACATCACGGTTCATGATCAGCTCTTCAGGAAACCCGGTAAGCTGCAACAATTCATACAAATTATCGTAACGGGCTATATCAAACGAAATATGCGCGTCACTTCCCAAAATGACCGGAACTTCATATTTCTTGCATAAACGGAGAATGGTGAGGTTGTTCTCACGGGCATTGGGTTTGTTACGGGTGGGTTTTAAAGAACTGTTATTTATTTCCAATAAAGTATGGTGTTCTTTGGCTGCCAATACCATCGGTTCAAAATGTAACGCCGCCGTACCGTCTCCGGGGTGACTGATAATATGAATAAAAGGATTGCTGATAACCTGTACCATTCCATGGGTGTTTTCTTCTATCGTTCCATATTCATAACATAAAGAGTGGATACCCGCAATACGGATATCAAGCATCTTCATATAATCCTCGTCCAAATCGAGGTTTCCTTTACCATCCAGAATATTAATCTCAGCCCCCAACAACAGCTCCACCCCATACATCCGGCGGGGAACCACATGCAAGTTTCTAAAATAAATAGGATGGCAAGTACCGGGAACACCGGGCGAATGTTCCGTTATCCCTAAAACCTTCAATCCCTTATCGGCGGCAGCTTGCGCCATTTCTTGTAAAGTACTGAATGCATGCCCGCTGGCAATGGTATGGGTATGTACGTCTAATTCTATCTTCATCTTTATTTTCGTTTATCTTTTCTATTATCGTCCAGTGCATGGACCGGTTACTGTGGATCTACATCATAATATACTAACAACGAACGGAAACGTTCATCTTCCAATATGGCACGTTGTACGGCAAGCAGATAATCACGCACTTTCTTTATAGAAGCATTCTGCTCCACTTTCACAATCATTTTTTTTATAAATAAGGTCTGGATACGGGCCACCGGCGGTTTGTCCGGACCCAATACCCTGTCGCCCAATCCGGAACGGAGTTGTGCCGCCATGGTATCCGCCGCCAAATCCAGAATATCCTCTTTGCGGTGTTTCAGATATACATAAATCAAACGATAATAAGGAGGATATTTGAACATCTGCCGTTCTGCCAATTGGTCATAATATAACTGCTCATAGTCATTATGCATCACTTGATGAATAACGGGTAAATCGGGCGATTTGGTCTGAAGGATAACCAGTCCTTGCTTATTTTTACGCCCGGCACGTCCTGCTACTTGGGCCATCAGTTGGAAAGCACGCTCATAGCTCCGGAAATCCGGGAAGTTCAACATCGTATCCGCATTCAGAATCCCCACCACACTGACATGATCAAAGTCCAATCCTTTGGACACCATCTGCGTACCAATCAGGATGTCCGTCTTGCCCTGTTCAAAATCCGCGATAATTTTCTCGTATGCGGTACGGGTACGAGTGGTATCCAAATCCATCCGGGCGACTTTCGCCTCGGGAAATATCAGTTTTATATCATCTTCTATACGCTCTGTACCGAAACCGCGATGCATCAATTCCACTCCGCCGCACGCCGGGCAGGAACGGGGAACTTGATAGGTATATCCGCAGTAATGGCAAGTCAGCTGGTTCAGCCCCTTATGATACGTCAGACTCACATCACAGTTCTTGCATTTAGGAACCCAGCCGCAGGTATGACATTCTATCATCGGAGCGAAACCGCGACGGTTCTGAAACAGGATAACCTGCTCCTTACACTCCAATGCCTCTTTTATCTGCTTGACCAGCGCCGGTGAGAAAGGGCCCTGCATCCGCTTCTGATGCGCCAGTTCCTTGATGTCAACCAGTTCTATATGAGGAAGCCGGATATCTTTATATCTTTCTTTCAATTCTACCAAGCCATACTTTCCCGAGGTAGCATTAAAGTAAGTTTCCACACCAGGAGTAGCCGTCCCCAGCAGCACTTTCGCCTTGAACATAGAGGCCAGCATGATGGCTGAGCTACGGGCATGGTAACGTGGGGCGGGGTCTTGCTGTTTATACGTATTCTCGTGTTCCTCATCTATGATGACCAGCCCCAAATTACGAAAAGGCAGAAAAATAGAGGAACGGACTCCGAGAATCACATCATAGCTCTTCTCTCCCAACTGTTTCTGCCATATCTCCACCCGCTCAGCGTCCGGAAACTTGGAATGATAAATACCCAGCCGATGTCCGAACACCCTTTTCAAACGCTCAGTTATCTGAGTGGTCAGTGCAATTTCCGGAAGCAAATATAAGACCTGCTTTCCTGTTTTCAGCACCTCCTGAATGAGGTGGATATAAATTTCCGTCTTGCCACTGGATGTAACGCCATGCAGAAGACACACATTTTTCTCTCTGAAGCATTGAAGAATGTTGCCATAAGCCTGTTGCTGCGCAATATTCAGCGGATTAATATCACCGGTATCCGAAATTCCTTTATCCAAACGTCCTATCTCCTGATGATAGACCTCAAAGACTTTCTTTTCGACCAATCCGTTAAAAACGGCCGCAGACCCTCCAGACTTTTCAAGCAGCTCTTTCTTTGTTACTTCCTTTAAAGCATACCCTCTGGCTACCCAACCGGACAATTCCACATACTTCATTAATATCATCAATTGTTTAGGAGCACGTGACAATTCATTGAACAGCCGTTGTAAGTAAGCCTCATCCGCTTCTCCGTTCACCAATCTCACCCTCGCCTCAGTACGCGGTTTGTAATTACGTTTCAGTTCCTCCTTGACAAAGATGGCCTCTTTGTCCAACAAAGACTTGATGACAGTCAACACATTTTTCAGTCCGCTGTTTTTTTCCAACTGGGTTACACACTGTTCTGTATCCCGGCTCAACAAATCCAAAATTTTCTGCTCTTTCTCCGGTAAGGGTGCAGTGGCTTCAAAATCGGGATTATATTCCACCAACGTTTCGCTTTCCAGTTTCATACCCGAAGGGATAGCCGCCTTGTACACATCTCCTAATGTACAAAGATAATATTCCGCCAGCCATTGCCAGAACTCATATTGTTTCGGTAACAGTACCGGAGATGAATCCAGCACTTCAGCTATATCCTTCGTTTCATACCCCTCCGGGGCCGCATAATGTACATTTGTCACTATTGCCGTATAGAACTTTTTCTTTCCAAACGGAACAACCACCCGACAACCAATCTGTACCATCTCTTCCATCTCCTGAGGAAGGGAATAAGTGTATTGGTTGGCAATAGGTAATGGAACTATGACATCTACGAATTTTTTCATGGTGCAAAATTACAAAAAAGGAGGCATTCTTCACTGAATGCCTCCTTTTTATCTTTTATTAAATAAGGTTGTCTAGAACAAGTATGCCAAAGAAACTTGCCAAGTGTTGTTCTTTATATTAACAGAATGGTGTCCATCACCCGATTCACCCTCTGTATAATATTCATAAGTACCAGTCTTGCTCAGAGCAAAATTATAATTAACCCCTAACTGTAAATGACGTATCAATTTAAGACCTGCTCCTACATTGAAACTGGTTGTAGATTTTTTCAATGACAATTCACGCGTCCATGTTTTATTGCCAATATTAAAATCAAACTGGGGACCTGCAGCAATATAAGCACCCAACATGCTACCGAGACCAAAAGACCATTTCAAATTCACAGGAACTGCAAATGTCTTTAACTTCATTGTTTTCTCTCCATCAGCCCCTAAGTCTGTCTGAGAATATAAAGCCGCAACATCTGCCCCTATCCCGATAATAGGCAGGGTGAATTCAGCCATCGGACCCACAAAAAAACCAGTCTTATTATCCCCCTTAAAAGCATCCTTTGAAAAACTCAATTTTGAAATATTCAAACCACCTTTTACTCCAAAGTGCAACTGAGCCTGAGCAGGAGCAGCCATCATCAAACATACAGCTACCATTAATACACTAATAATCTTTTTCATGTTTGTCTATTTTTAGTTTACGCCACAAAGATAAACACCCATGCCCTCTTTCCAATCCCCCCTTCCAAGAAGAAATATCAAACAAAAAACGGACAGAATTTTTTATTCTGTCCGCCATGTTCTCTTTCTAATATTCTTCCTCATTAAAGAAATTGTTTCTTCCTTATTTTCAAATAGTTGTCTAAATTATATTGTAGTTTAGACAAACAAACCACGCTATCTAAGGCAGTCAAAGGCAAAGATAATGATTTTTTGGACAAACAAAAAAAGCATTAACATCAGATTCTATTATCCTTTACCGTTTTTATCATGTTCCTAACAGTAGCATTTTCCAAACGAGAATATAATGTTTGAGTAATCAGTTTATTACTTTTGTTATCTACATGCATTGGATCATTATAAATATTACCAAGTAAATAATATATTTCAGGTACATCTATACCTTGTTCATCAGCATAATTTAATTTTTTTTGTGTCCCATGTATTTCTATAAATTCATTTCTGTGAACAGGTTCTGTAAAACGAGAATATATCCGACCCTCTATAATTTCTCTTAGCGCAACACATACGGCAAGTGGATCATATTCTTCATTATCAAGATAATTATCCATTTGCTTATTACAATATTTCTTAAAAGTATCAATATTCCCCCATTCTGCAGGACAAGTACCTATTTTTCCTGACATATCTTGGCTATAATCATTATGATAATGCAACATATACTTAGATATGTCATCAGAATTTTCACCTGCATTTGCTAAAGCCTTCCTTTGCCTAAGCAACTTTACCATATTATCACTTGCATGTGGTTGTGGCAAAGGACACAAATAATAGACTTTTAAATCTTTAAATGAATAATGTTGGTTATAATAATCTGGATTGAGATGACTTAGTATAATCGGAAAAATATTCTTACCAACACCCTTTAACTGTTTTATTAAATCTGTAATATAAAATTGAGCAGCCATTATATTTGCATCGTCAAGATAATCAAAGACCTCATCGATTATTAGAATATTATTATCTTTTGTCATTAGCCCTTTGGCTTTGTACAAATTCGCAATAAATACCATAATATCACGCTCACCATTTGAAATGCGCTGTACATCATTTATCTTTAAAGAAAGTTTATCTCTTTCTCTGTGAGGTTCTATATTTTTCCATGTATTACGAAGAGTTCTAAATAAATTCCTACAAGCTTTTTCTTGGAACTTATATTTGGCATACTCAATTCTGTCCTCTACTGGTTTATTTTGCCTATAATAAAGTGTTAAAAGACGAATGGTCCTCAACAGCAACATAGCATTACGGTCTCTAGGATAGCTACCTTTTATATAATTAATGGCCGTTGATACAACTGTATATTTATTCAAAACATCAAAATCATCTTGCTCTATTTTATTATGACGTTCATCTATTGTTCCTGCATATTCTTTCGAACGTTCAATGAATTCTTTTATCTTTCTTATAACTGTAAGAGTGCATTTTAATTCCCTAGCATTTAATCTAACCATAAAAGAATTATCATCCAATATATTTTGAATAATCGGATAGTACCCCTTGGGCATTCCTGTCAATTCATAAACCTCTTCAAAATCATCTATTAATTGCTTCTTTTGTGGAATGTGATCTATTAAGACAATTTCAGGAACTGTTATATGAGCTTTCCCTATTTGAAAACCGCCATGCATACCAGGAGGGACTGCCGTCAAGCCACTATTTATAACGTATATACCAAATTTTCTACTTATTTCGTTTTTCATTTCATCAGCAACAAAAATCTCACTAGGATCAGCCGTCTCTATTATCATACATGGTTTATTTTCTACATTACCCATATATGCATCGTCTGCACTAAGTTTCATCCTTTGCCTGTTTAACCATTGAAAAGCAAAAGCAAAAGATGATTTACCAGATCCATTTGGTGCCACTAACAAACTTGGCTTATTGGGAATCATATTTAACTCTATCTTTCTATCGCCTAATCCTCTAACATTCTTAATATGTATAGACTTTATCTTCATAATTTATAGATTATTATAACTAACTTTCGATTCTGCAGCTATCAAGATATTTTCTTCGTTCGGTTCGTAATGTTTAATTCTTCTGTCTTCAAGGAAAATATGACAAAGTGTATAAACCAATGCCTCCAAGGTCTGTTCCCGCACTTTCGGTTTCAATTGGCATTCCCAGATTGTGATACAATGCCAGCCCATTGATGCAAGTTTCCTCTGTTCTTCCTTATCTCTGAGCTTGTTGCGTTCTATCTTATTCCGCCAGAACTCCACATTGGTCTTGGGCAGAACATAATACTTGCATCCTTCATGTCCGTGCCAGAAACATCCGTTCACGAAAATTACGGACCGATACTTCCGGAGTACCAAATCAGGATGTCCCGGAAGTCGCGGATCATTCAATCTATATCGGAACCCACGGCTGAACAAGAATTTCCTGACCAGCAATTCAGGCTTCGTATTCCGCCCTTTTATCGCTGACATACAGCGGTGCCTCTGTTCTTTCGTGAGCTTATCCATATCTCTCGTCTGTTATCAGATTCTTTCAAAAAAATCTTCGTAATCACCGTCTATTATTCTCCACGTTCCATTCTTCCGACCTCCTTCTCTGGCAATGAACTTCATATCTGTCATTCGTTTAAGGTATTTTCGCACCTGCCGGTCAGAAACACCTATATTCGCAGCCATTTCGGAAATTGTGATTCCCGGATTTGAAGAAATCATTTTGTAAATCATCCGCTGCGCTTTTAGGAACTCTTTCCGGAACTTATTATCCTCTTTTAGGAACTCTTTCTCTGTTCCTTTCTCTGCTTTTAGGAACTCTTTTTCATCAATTACACCGTTACTTCCATAATTCAAATTCCATAATGTTACATGGAACTCCGATGCATTTGACTGGAATTCAGGTACATGAAAATTGTGCAGTCCCTCAAACCTCTTATAGGAATCAATTATCTTTTTCATTCCGCTTCCTCTCCGTTCCATAAGCCCTAATCGGCTGAAAAAATCAGCCAACAGAGGATTTCTTCTTTTGGACGGCACAGTAAAAGGATTCAACTGCTGAATAAGCCTGCCGTCCATCATTCCTCCGGGAGAGTATATCTCCAACCGGTCATCGTACATGTCAATATGTATCTCGCTTCCCATCTGCAAATAATCACGATGGATGATTGCATTTGCAATCGCTTCCGTCACCGCACGTTCGGGATAATCTGGCAGTTCTTCACGATAATCGTTCTCTTTCCACCATTTCTTATGGGAATTGTTACGCACAAAAGACACGGCATCCTGCAACTGGCCAATCACACAGCCTTCCAATTCAACATCATCAATCGCCTCTCCCAAACCGCTAGTCATATCCAGACCGTTCCAGCGTGTGCAGAAAATACGGGACTGTCGTACAGGAGATTCATCAGCCAACAACGCTCCGGCATTTGTAAGATTGCCGTTTTCATCTACGATACCCCATGATACGAACTCACTGTCATTAAACGAGCGTTGTAACCTTTTGTAATGGACAGATCTGAGTTTGGTAAAAGCCATGTCCTCAAATCTGTAATTGGACGGCAAACTGTCGTAAGTACGCCCGGATCCTTTCAAGACAAGGGCTTTCAATTGAATACGGTCTGCTGTAACCGACTCGTTACCTATACGCATAAAGGCCAATCGCTGTTTGTCTCCGATGTAGTAATATGGGGTTTCCTGCCCTGGATATACATGCAGCAATATGAGTTTCTTTCCATCAATCTCCTTGTATTCAAGATTGACTACAGGCACCGGATCAAGCTTGGTCTTTATCTCTTCGCTTATTCTTTCTGCATCACTTTCAGCATCAGCAAGCCCCACAATCTCATCATCATTACTTATGCCAAATATCAATATTCCACCTTCACCATTAGCAAAAGCAGACACACTCTTAAGCCAGCTTTTAGGCCGCTTGATTTCAAGCATCTGTTTCTTGTCATAGGCGGTCGCTTCACCGATTAATGTATGTATATCAATTCCCGTATCCATTTTTCCCAATATTAGCTTATATAACAATTCAATTATTTTTCATCTTATGATATATTTGCAATTTATCTTTATCGACTTTATAGGATGAGATAAATCCAACATTTTTCAATGCTTCCAATAATCTTCTGTTCAGTATATTATCCGGTAATTTGGTTCTCTTATCCTGATTACATACTTCATGATAATCTCCTTCTATAGAAGCGAGTAAATGTGCTATTATACTATGGTTATCAAGTCCTGCAGTAATCACATAAACAACCAATTCTAACTTTAAGGATTCATTTTTAGAAATATCGGCAAGAAGCGAGGCAATTGTATCTGCATTGCATGAAAGCCGTCCATTCTCAGCAAGAATCATCAATCTGTCTTGCCCTACATTCTTTAATTTGTCAACATCCGAAAAACTATCACTGAAAGACCTTAATAGCTTCCTATAATTATCTATTTCTAGTATTTCACTGCCAAATAAAGAAACAAATAGTCCCTCCTTATTGCTTAAATCATTTGGATATGCTGCATTAGAAAGTTTTGTTGCGTAGTGATTTATATAAGACTTCATCCATTCATTTATGCCATTTTTGTAATCGTAATAGCATGATACGTTTTCCCATGTCGGTAATATTATTTTAGATTCAACAGCTATATCATACATTTCCTTGTCTTCTATTCCCCCGAAACTATCTATATGGTTATGCTGTCCCGTCAAGTATATAACCTTGACATCTGATGAAATATGGTCGTTAGTCAGCAAGAACATTAAAGTTTCAGAATTTTCGTCCTTGTTCTCATCTTTAAGGCATTGGATTGCCGTAGATATATTTTCCCTTACATAACCGACAAACGATTCGTTCTCTGTAGCCTTTATTCTCGTATAATTAAGATTTTCGGCAGATATGGTCTTATCGCCTTTATAAAGATGTCTTGCAATAAGAAGCATATTCTCAAGACTGATTTCGTAACAATTATGTTCAATTACATAATCCAGCAAATCATCTGAACCATCGCACAGATTTACAAAACAACTGGCAGAAGCCAGTTTAAGTGATTGCTCCAATGTAATATTATCACAATGTTCAACAAGAAACCTGAACTTTCCATTAAGCCATCCTTGTTGCTCTTGACTTAATTCCGGACAGAATTTCAAATAAGCTTCAATGAGATTTTCCCTTTCATTGTCATTTCCCCAATTTATTATATTTTTCCATGAATTTGTATATTCAATAAAGTGTTTAAAGACCAGACACTGTTGCTTACCTTCAGAATAATATTGAGAAATGAATTGTAACGGAGCATTATCACATTCCAAGCGGATCATCATGTGCTCAAACATTTCACTATAGATACCATGTGAAGCAACATAATCCAACAAGTCTATATTAAGAATGGCATCGCTCTCGAACATATAATCCTTCAATTCCTTGACAAAATTCTCAATCTTGTCTATATGATAGTCATAAGGTCGACCTTCCTCTATCTTCATTGACAAAAGAAGTTCTCTGTCTGCCAAAGAAACCATTCCTTCGTAAAAATATGATATGTAATCATAGTAATCTTCATCCAAATAGCCTCTACGTATAAACACATTCATCATAGGGGACAATCCAAAGCTCTTAAACTCCTCAGTTTCTCCTAGCTTATATTTCTTTATCAAGTCTTTTAATCTCAAGGATTTCACTTTGATCCTTTCCTGTTGGATATGCCTATGCTCATTGGGGAAATATTTAATGCCTTTCTCTAACAAATCTATTCGTTTGGAATAATTGAGTTCACTATCTATTTGTTTAAAATCAATTGTCTTTGACTCTGTATCTGTATTATTATAATAATAGCGATATTGATATGTTATTCCCTTTCCATTTATTAGCTTTAAAAATAACATTTCACTGCTGGCAATTTGTTCTAAAGAATAGTAATTATTTTCAATACGCACAGATAATGGCTTATTTGACAGCTTGTGCCAAAGATTAAATAAAAACAACCTCCTTAAATCTGCCTTACTTAGATTTATATCCTGAATAAAAATCTTTTCCTCTTTAGATAATTCTTCTTCTGATTTTTCAATAGCTTTCAAGGCAAGAAGGATGAACTTAGGCTTGCTGCTAATACACCGATAAACCTTACCTTCCCTACGATGCAACGATGCAAAATCCTGTGGATAATAGTTCTTATATACTATCATTCCCAGCAATTTCGTTTTATTGAGCCGATAATTATTTGCCTCACACAGCTTATCCCGATATTGTTTATACTCATTTACGATATTGGTCAGAATACGCATATCCTGAATGAAAAATGCCATTTCAGACAAATCATCATCACTGATACCATCATTCCCACATCCTTTCTTCTCAAGTGCAGACTTGAGCTTATCCTTCGAATTGGATGGATTGATTACAGGTATTACTGTTATTATGAAGTCAAAGAACTTTGTTCTTTCCTCATCCTTAAAGATGTCATCTTTAATCGCATAGATAAAAGTAATATGTCTGCCTACTATTTTTGATTCATTGATAAGCTGGTTCAGTTCACGAAGTTTCAAGAATATATTCGGTGTACCGAATCTGTCCAGATCTTCAATAATTACAACATCATAATCAGTTACTTGGAAGAAATAAAGAATTTCATCAAGATGTTTATTGAAAATAGAATTGTTTTCTATAACCTCTATCTCCCCGTCTTTCAAATTCAATTTGTTCAACTTTGAATTGCTATATGACTTGAAAACATAGCGAACAATCTTATATAATGCAAATAAGAGCCATATGGAAGCTGCAAAATCAAAAATTGTATTCCATGTGTTTCCCCAGCTGAAGAAATCATAGATAGAATCAACCTTGGCAAATGAAGGTTCAAACACAATGAGAATACATAGAAACGTCAATACAAAGGCAACCGGATATTTTACCAGTTCCCATTTAGACAAATGTACAATTTTTCTAAAACGGGAATTCGGTACTGTCTCCGTTTTTTCTCTATAGATAAGTTGCTGAAGAATGCTGTATTCTATTTTACGATTCAGATTCTCTATCCGCTTCTCTCTTTCTTTTTCATCTGATTCCCCATCTGAATTACCGATATTGTTGTCTTCTTCATTTGCCTGCAAAGTAGCAAGAGATATAGGCAGGAATTTATAGTCTTTGGCAAAATCTTCCCTTAAGGTTATAAGTACAGAACTCTTGCCGGATCCAAAAGGACCGGTAAGAGCAATGTTTCTTATGCGCTCTTTTTCCGCTGAAGACAGAGCTTCATTTAACTCAATGACGGATTTATATGAAGCATCTGATTTTTCCAGTTTTTTGGGAAGTAAAGTATCAATTGCCATATACGCTCTACTTTATCAAATAGGTTAAATTCTTTGTTCGTATAATTTTACCATCAATCCATTGGAAATCAACTCTCCCGGCTGCATTTTAATGCGATATATGGGAACCTTATCCTCTCCCAATGAAATAAAAGTGGACAGGTTTAGTTTCAAGCATGGTTTACCGCTCTTTGTGCCAAAATACACTTTTTCCACTTTATAATAGCCATCGATATTCCCACCGACCATAGGCAAGAAATATCTGATATCCATTACATTGATAGCAGTCGGGATTCTTTCCATCGTATAAGTCTTTGCCGTATGGCTGAGAAAATCCGCATAGTCTGCATCTATTTTCCGAACCAAACCTGTCAGGATATCCTTAACCTCCGGTTTTGGCAACTTATTCAGCGTACCCACATTTCCGACATCTTCGACATGAAATTCCTTATCAAGCATGAAAGGCTTGCTGACATAGAAATGGGTTTGTAGGTTGTCCAACAGTTCTTTATTCTTATTCACCTCGTTTCTTATTGCTCCCGGTTTAACATGAAGAGCTTCCCACATATCGACTTCTTCTTCTTTCATTAAAGCAAGCACCAGATAGTTGCTGTCTGTTTTCGGACGATAAAGCTTGCCATTCAAACGCTGGAAGTTATCTTGAATGAACTGGTAACAATCCATACCCTCACGTGGCTGAATTGTCCTAAATGTATATAACTGGTTCAAAGAGTTTTGGATTCTACTTCTGAATTCTTTTCGGACATATTCCCGCCATGCGCTTTGTGCACTTTTATTGTCCCGGCCATATAACGAAACAATGTACAGAAAGTTTACATCATAATGGCATAGCAAAAGCGTATCACGGTCGAACAGGCGATTTTCAAACTGGCGGTTCAGTTGAACACCTCCTTCTTGCGTTTTCAAATCTCTGTCATCAAAAGAAAGGAATTTTGAACCGCCATTCCGCCTGTCGGGAATTCTTGCGCTGATAAAGAAATTAGGTATCGGATTATATCCTTCCGTCAGAGCATCCCTCAACTGTGGTTGTTCTCCATCACAGTCACCATCAAGAAAAAGATTCATATTCCATTGGATGACGTTTCTGGCGTATGTGTATTGTTTGTAAATGGATTTATCCCCAAGCTGCGTCTTATCATTTTTGGAACGCTTGTAATACTTGCTGTCTCCAATATAGTAAGTCATTTCAGACCGCAAATCAGACTGTTCGATAAGTCCCTGCCCGATGAACATGTGGTCAACAAGTTTTCCGTCTTTCTGTTCGGTAAGCTCCTTTGGTAAGTTCTGCTTGTCATTACCCCCGATAAGGGTATCAATCATCACTTCGAATATATGGTCGAAATCTTTGGCAAGCAAAAAGTCTTCCGACTGCCTGTTCATCGCAATCTTATATTCCCTGTCAAAAAAAGCATAACACAAGTCCCATATCCGCAGAGCCTTGTCAGAGAAATACTTGTACTTGATCTGCCTCAGGCGTCTACATCCCAAGTTTTTCTTGATATATGTCTGTTTCAGTTTGTCGGGACTTATCAGATGATAATGGATATTGATTTCAAAAGAAAAGCCATGCATTTCACGTATATAGTTCAATATCGAGAAGTAGATGACAAGCAGTTCCTCGTCAAAATTGATCATCTTCTTTCTGTTAACAGGCTCAATATAGACGGGAGTGTCGTTTTGTATAAAAGCTTGCGATGATGCTATAGTCTTGCTCCAATTGATTTTGTTATAACCGGAATGCACATTTTTGGCGATAAATGTAAAGTAGTCCTGATTGTTCCGGTTGAAGTCACGGAGTGCAATTATCACATCAAGCAAAGTGTTGTGTTTCTGTTTCCGGCCTCTGCTTTCTGTCTGATATTTCTTGCTTTCAAGGATATTATCATTGTGTGTCTGTTTGTACACGCTGATTGTCCTGTAAATCCATATTGAAAGCGTGGAAAGAAACTCCTTGTATTCCTTGCACCCTTCTTCTGTGAACTTGGACTTTATTTTATCTGATTCAATGTCGATGATTTCCTGCGGTGACGCACCGAATATTGTATCGTCATCGTTTTCTTCGTTCTGCTCGCCGGTCAGCACCACTTTGGGCAGAAAGAAAATTACATCTTTTGCCGCTTTGCTATAACAATACCCTACATACTCAAAGGCGTATTTATTTTCCTTGACAGGAATGGACACTACATCTTTGAGTACATCTCTGACGGTCAGGCCATCCATGACCGTGTCATTCAGATTATACGGGTATCCTTCGATAAACAACAGCATAAATAGATTATTGAATCTTTTCCACTTTCAAATTCCAGTTTCCTGGAATTGCACGTATTAGACTATCTATAACATCTTGTCCTCCCCATCCATTGGTAGAGACATAGATATTTTCATTACCGCATTTAAGAACATTTACTCTAGGTTCCTTATCTGTTCGGACGTCATAGTCCTCCTGTGTTTCTACAAAATGAGAAACGAAATTTCCTAACGACTTCCACTTTTCAACTACTTGCGATGCGGATAAAGTCGGATTTTGTTCAATGTACAACTTGATTAATTCCGTAGCAAGACGTCTTTTGGGGTACTTTCCGATACCATTTATGCTATACTTTGTTTTATCTCTTCCCGTGCCGATATCTTCATCTTCAACATTTTCTTCATCATCTATAGGTACCAATCCCAGTTTGTCCATCATTGAGGCAATGAGCAGTTCACTACCTTGATTATATAATTGGGAAAAAGAGAAATCCTCGCCTGTAGGGAATATGTCGGCATCACCATCCTTGCAGACATCATTCCACAGATAGAACAATATTTTGTTCCTGAATAAGTTATAGGAAATGACTCTTGTTGGCGGATTTACAAAATAATCGCCCAGCATCTTGTCCTCAGAGCCGGTATCTTTCAAGATGCGTGTATTGACTTCTTTTTGGAAATCACTCCATCTATACTTCAGATCGCCAATCTCAATCTCCCAATCCGTATTCTTATACTTAATCGGTTCATACTCCCAGTCCCAACGACGCTTGGACGCGCTGTCACTCGGAAACAGGGACTGGTCGGAAGTATTCATAGTGGCATAGATATAAAGATTGGACGGCAGACACAGTTCCCCGTCCTTTATGCCTTCTTTGCCTTCTTCACCAAGTTCATCTTCCAAGAATGCCTTTAAATCAGCATCTGCCTTGATCGTATATTCAGATTTGCCGTTTTCGTCCCTATCAAGAAGTTGAAACAAGTCACCGAAAATCTGTGCACAGTTCCCCCTATTTATCTCCTCAATTATTAAATAGACATTTTCATTCGGTTTCCCATATGCTTGCATATAGGCATTCAAAAACGCTTGTGGTATGAATTTATAAGTAATTATATCTTCATCCAAATCTTCTTTTCCATCATTCAACCTAACAGTCAGACCACCGTTCAGCCCATAAAGCGGCCTCTTCCCTTTTGTCGGCTTATATGCCCCGACAAACGTAGAATAGTCACTATCTGGGTGGAATGTGGTTCTAAATATGTTTTCCTTTGGCACACCTTCCAATTGTTTCTTTATTCTGTGGGATTTACCAGTTCCAGGAGCACCATAAAATATTACTTGATAAGATATCGGAAAATCTGGATGTTTTTCTTCATCAGAAGACACATCAAACAAGTTCTCAATATCATTCTCTTGTATTGAATAGAAATTTTCACCAAAAATCAAGTTGTACTTATTCAATTCCTGTTCGAATGCCGCAGAATCTTTGAATAAAACATTTAGCAATTCTAATGTAAATATTTTAGACAATGCCAAATATATATTATCATACAATGTTTTGCCATTGTTTAGCTCAATAGAAGTTTTTCTAATCAACCAAATGACGAGTGCTACAGCATAATCTGTTGATGTTATATAATTGCTGAAGTTGTGATATAATGATATATTTCTCTCTAAAACTCCATTCTGAACATTCATCAATGGAATGCCCCCTCTTTTCGGGTAATCAAAAATCTCATTAGGATTAACAAGTGAAGCATTTACTTGCCCTGCAGAATAGAAATTACTCCCTACGCTATAATCTCCAGTATGATGTTTAAGCGGATAGTAAAAATTTGTTGTATATAAGTCATGACATACTTCACAGACTTTACCTACAAGATCCGCAAACTCTTCTTTGTCATCTTTATCCCTTGTATTGCAATCCCTATTATGTAATTTATAGAAACTATCTAATGCTAAGAAATGTCTGATCGCACTAATTTTTTGAGTAGCACCTTGTGCATTAGGGTCTGGGTGCATTTGAGACAACTTCTTATAAGCTGCTAAAATATTATTTTTACTTATGTAAGCCATAGTCATTCAATTGTTTAATTAACGCCTTAGCAATGACCCACGCAAGAACAGGAGGGACAGCATTGCCTATTACTTTATATCGAGCTTGAAGTGGTATTGAGCCAAAGATATATTCATCAGGGAATGATTGTATTCTAGCAATTTCTCTTACTGTGTAACGTCTGTTTTCTATCGGATGAGTTATGCCGCAATTCTCCGGTTGCGCCGAAGCTGTGATAGTTCCGTTTATTTCACCCAGTGCAAAGCGACGGTAGAATTTTGGTGCATGATATCTCTTCGGGTCATCATAAATACGTTTGAATCTCGGCGGAAGCAAGTCAGGGGAGATGTCTTTCCAAGACTTTCCTGTCATCATATTGTCCGGCAAGTCTTTTTTTGTAAATCCTTTTGTGAAATATTTAAATCCTTCTTTACCGGATATACAGGGACCGATAAGTTCCACCATATGTTGTGTTGCTGTTGTGTATTCCCAAAAATCGTTGTCAGATTTGGATTCAACTCCTTGTAGTATATTGCCCAACAATAATTCTTCATCTTTACCGTAAGACACTGATGGAATATTATGCTCATGTATAATTGATTCCATCATTTCAAAGTTAAAAAATCCGAGTTCCGCAGAAATACCTATAATCAGCACACGATACCTTGACTGAGGTACACCATAGTCACTTGCTCGAAGTAGTTGCATAGAAACATTATAACCTAATGCTTCCATTCTTATCCTGATTTCTTCAGGAACAGTAATTCCGGAATCCATTTTTGAAGAAAGAATCCCTCTTACATTTTCAAAAACAAAAGCTTTGGGCTTAACACCTTTTTCAATCTTTGCCTTCAAGATTCTTTCACATTCTTCAAATAGAGTACCTCTACCGTTTTTATCATTGACACCTTTACGGTTACCGGCATTTGAAAATGGCTGACAAGGGAATCCTGCTAATAATATATCATAATCGGGTATATCGCTGGCGGGAACATTTCTTATGTCCGCCAAAAGACATTTGCAATCACCGTCACGATTTAAAAGATAATTTGAATTATAACAAGTAGAGGCATCGCTATCAAAATCATTGGCAAATACGACATTCACGCTATTCCTACTGAAATGTCGTCCCAAATAATCGAAGCCTCCTATAAATCCTAAATCCAAACCACCACATCCTGAAAAAAGGGAAGCAATTTTATATATATTTTTTTTCTCTTTCATATTTAAAGCAACCTACTCTGCTATTTCATACAAATCTTTCAAATCGCACTGCAGCACTCTTGAGATTTCAATCAACTGCGGAGCGCTAGGTTGTGTGGTGTTTGTACACCATCGGCTTATTGTCATTTTGGACACGCCAAGTTGCTCCGCCAAATAAGTGTTTGTAATCATTTTCTCAGCTAGGATAACCCGGATACGATTTTTATACTCTTTCTTTTCCATAGAAAACTTTTCTACATTCGTGTGCAAAAATACACATAAATGTAGAAAGAGGCAAGTGAAATGAGAGTTGCATATACTACTTTCTTTTATAACTTTTCATTCCATTCTGTCTGTTTACTATCCCAACAGCAAACATCAGGCACCTCCGTTTATACTTATCTTCCTCTTCATCCGGCCTGCGACCATCCCAACGAAGGTCTGAGTCAGAATTACCACCACCGCCTCCGGAAGAAACCGGTATTGGTTGCCCACTGATGAGCGCATCTGCTACTGCAAAAATCATATTGCGAACTGAAGGTATAGCCAACTGGCCGAGCAATGTATTCAGCTCTGACTCCAAATTTTCGTTTGTGTCTGAAAGAATTTTATTCTCCCGTCTCAACTGATACAGTTCTCTGTAATCCGCCAAAACATTGCGTTGGGCTGCTTCGACCTGCCGGGCTGCATCATTCCTGTATAGAGATTCTATCTTGCGGACAATCTCGGTGAACTGCTTGGCGATAAGTCTATTCTGTCGTTCAATCCATTTGTCTGTACCAAACAGCGGCACTTTCTCTGTTATTTGTGGTGGTGTGAAATCAACCTTGTGGTTACGAAATGGCTGTATAACAGAACGGGCTTTCGCCGCATCCTTTGTCAATTGTTCCAATTCATGCTCCTTTGCATGGAGTTTATTGGATTTGTCTTCAAGTTTTTCCTGATACTCTGCAATGAGCTTCTGTATATCCGTTTTCTGCGCCTCATATTTGTCAAGAGTTATTTTGCCGGACGCAAGTGCTTCATCGATTTCTTTAAGCCGGTTCCTTCCGGCAAGCATTTCCCGTTCAAGTTTCCGTATCATTGTCTGCAGCCCATTGACTGCTCTTTCCGCCTGTTTTGCCTCTTTAGCCAATTTGCGGATATAGTCTCGCTTGTGCAAATGCTGAACATTGCGCCCAACAATACTATCACCACGTTCCAGTCCGTACTTACTACCTACCTCTTCATAAAGTGAGGTATGCATTTCCCGAAGAATATGGCCATACTCATAACGGCTCTTACCGAACTTAGCCGACCACATGACACATTCACGTCCACTTTTGGAACGTTGTCCGACAGGAACGATCAAGGCATGAATATGCGGGCTGCTCTCATCGAGGTGAACCTGGAAGCCGATTATATTTTCCTGTCCGTATCGCCTGGCGCACCAGTCATAGACATCTTTTGCCCATTGTTCAATTTCCGGACACCGTTGGAGATGGCTGTTATCTGCACCCTTATCCAGATTTACGGTTTGGGTTCCAAATGCCATCTCAAGTGTACGGTCATGATTGCCTCCGAAGATAAATTTCGCACAACAATTCGGTTGAATCTTACTGTCCGGCTTGAAAGGCTTCCAACCCAACTCGGCCAGTCGTTCCTGTAAACGGACTTCAAGCGATTTCTCCTGATATCCCAACGGATGCACTTTCCCATCGGGCCCAATCTCGAAATTCAACTTCATTCTGGTCTTGTCATAGTGATTGGTCGGATCCTGATTCTTTCTGTCAATTTTGTCGTCATTCCAACGTCGTTCGTTCTCATTCGCCTCTGCTGTGCCGAACGACTTTCCGGCTTCGACATGCATGGCCTGTTTAATATCTGTGTTCATATAGGGTATTCTTTTGATAAATGATTAATATTTGAGCTTGCTCTTGTGCCAGTCCGCTCTACGGGACAATGACCGGATTTTATTGCCGCCTGGCAAAAAGTCCTTATTGTGTTATGGACTTTCTATAAATCCACGGAACAAGTTCCTTTACTATTCGATAAGTTCCAGCCCCAGTTCATCAATAAGTAACTGCAATGCTGGATTGCGTTGTATCATTTGGTGGAGTATCTGTCTCTTTGATGGCGAATACAGAAAGAAGTCCGCAATGTCCAATCCCTGGCTGCGTTGCTCTTCATCGGATGTACATTCCAAGACATTGGACACAACAACCCGTTTGCATATTCCTGACAACAAAGCAGACTTTTCCTTCCATTGTTCGGTTGCTCCTAAATCAGGGATGAGAGTAACCTCCCTGCCTTTGAGAACCTGCATAGCTTCACTATTGAAACAGCCGTTCTTTCCGCCTGTTGCCAGCCATATATAATCGGGAATAAAATGGCTCATTACGACAGCGGTCTTTTCACTTTCCACCAGCATTACCGGAGACGATGAGCTTTTCAGAAGATGTTCCCCGTACAGACATTGCTTCAAATGGAAATCCTGCAATTTCAACTCGGAGTGCGCCCAACTGACAAAAGCCTGAGGCTCTTTAACCCGATGGCCTGTCTCGGCATTATAGCACATTACCTTACCAGTTCTTACCTGTCCATTTATATCTATCTGCCAGAAAACCGCTGAACCTCCCCATTTTGCGGATGTCCCTATACGATACATTCCAAACAACCTGTCTGTCTCATCTTCACCAAACACATGGCAGAAATATTGATACAAAGGGTTAATAGAATAATGCGACTGACTTTTTAACACATAAGATAAAGGAATATACGAAGGAACAATACAAACGGGTGTTTTATCTACCGGCTTATTAGGGGCAGAAACCAGTGGTCTACCAGTTTTTTCATCCATTTCCAACACATTAGGATTATCCTTGAAATATTCCTTAGGTGTGTAATGATAGCCACAGCTGTTCTCATGATCACACTTTCCGACATTACCGGGAAAGCTAATGACGCCCTGTTCATCAATATACCTGACAAAACACCGGCCTTTACCACAGTTCGGACAAGCAGTCTTACTTCCGGGTCGGTATTTCTGCAGATGGAATCTGTATTCACTCATGGTCTTCTGATTTTAGTGTGGTTGCACTCTGCACTTTTGCACTTTGAGATGATTGCACGGTGTCTTGACAAGATGAAAGTGCAATAGTGCACGGTGCATCAGTATTTTCTGTCATAAGTTTGCGATAGACTCCATGCTGAAGCTTTTCTATAAGAGGGTGCTTAAGCCGGCATAATTGGTCAAGCGCATAATAGACGGTACGTCTGGACATATCAACCTTTCTACCGGCAATGACAGCATCCCCGGAAGTGAACCGATCTTCCAACAGAGAAAGCCACGCTTCCTTCGTTTCGCCGATACTGTTTATGACAATGGTTTCCTGAATCCTCCGGTATGTTTCCTCATAATAATCAATCATACGGATTGCCGATTCTACGGAATCCCGCTCAATATATTGCATATCTCCACTATCAGTAGCCCATTTCATTACTTGAAACAACAGGGCAAGACGTGCTACATGACCGTTGAGTTTCATCTTGCGGCTTTCAACATCCGCATCATCCTCAATGGCATTTACAGTGTCGATAATTCCATTGTACCATTCATAAAAGTATTCTTCCGCATCATCAGACATTGTAAGGATACGTGGATTGACCGTTGTACCCTTGTCATCAAGGATACAGGGGATGCTTAAGATTCTGTTAATTATTGTCCTCCATTGATTCATGATGTCAGGACGGGCCGTATTCCGTTCTTCCCGTCTCCATCCGGATATCTTCCTGTTTTTGGGGTAGACAAACAGAAAACGGTCAAGCAATCCGTTGGCAAGGAACTCTGCACGGAAGACTTCCTGCAGCATATTCGTCTGTACTGAACCGATGACATTTATACATGGATTCTTGATTAGAACAGGGCGTGATTCTGACTTGCGGATAATCTTTAACGGCTGTCCGCTATAGGCTGTCAGCAAATCTTCAATGAGATTGTTCTTGCCGTTGTACCTTTTGACGGAATTAAACAAAGCCAGAATTTCATCGACTACCAATGTTATCCCACGACGATTATGCTGATGGATATTCATCATCGCCTCCGGGGTAGAATCATAAATGACAGTAGTTACAAAATGCGGTTTCTTGAGCAACTGTTCTTCCCCGTCACTTCCGTGCTTGCCTGCTGACATGGATCTTTCATATTCGTCATATTCCTCATTATATTTCTCATGCAGCCGGTCATCATACTCATTAATCGGCTTATAAATAAAACCGAGAGGAGGTGTTTTCCCAAGCCCTGGACGACCGACCAACATCATATAAATGGATGGACAAGTTTTCCACTCGCCCTTTATACGGATATGACAAGAATTTCCTATTGCAGTAGCAACAGCGGAAAGAATAATAGACGCAGTATATTCCACATTGAAATTTTCGTATCTGGCAAGATTGAGGATAATCTCCTGTATCCTGTCCGGAAAGGCATCCAACGGAAGACCTGTTTCCGGAATGCCTTCCACTTCCGAACGAAGCATGTTGGTCAAATGAATGGTGTCAAACATAGCCACCTCCTTCCTGTTTGGGAAGTTCATCACCAATAGCGAAAGCTTCATAATGGAAACGGCGCAGAAAGCGATCCACGTCTTCCTGCGTGTACCAGTATTTATCACCTTCACGCGAGTAGCCGAGATAACCGTTGTCTCGCAACTTTTTCAGATACTTATCTTTAATGTTCAACATCTCCATCAAAGACTTGTTATCATAAAGACGATATCCACCTTCATGAGCCGGAGGCGGCAGTTTCTCCTGTTTCTCTACTATGCTAAGAATCTTTTCAAGCAGTTCGCGGTCACATAGTTTCTTTTCTTCATTTAATTTTTGAGCCATAGTATATCGTATTATGGCTTAACCTTCCTTATGCACACTCGGACTGTAAGCCGGGTTTATGTGCAATGATACGACTGTGCACATCGTACCAAAAGCACGGTGCAAAGGTTCAAACTACTTAGGAATCTTGGTGTTAGAATGAATTAGATACTATGTTAGAGGTCGTGTTAGAGTTGTATATAACACGGAGGTGATGAATTTATAACCTACTGCTTATCAAACAAAAAAAAGAGTAGCACATTGGCTACTCAAATAACTTGTCAATTTTTTCGGATCCTGTGGGCGCAGCTTTGTTTTTTCGAGTATGCCTTGATTGAGTCAGATCTTTCATGTTAAATAACTTATCTAATTCAGTACCCGGAAATAATTCCACCCTGCCAGGCATCCAATATGTCTTCTCATCATATATTGTTTTCTCAGGATAATCTTCGCAATAGATACGTCCGCACATATATGCAAGAAGAACTTTGTTCAAAGTCCACTCATAATGGTCATCGTCGATAATGATATATCCTTCTTCAATGGCTTTGGCAAAGATCTTTCTTGCCAATTCAGTATCAAGCCGAGACGGTAAAGTCACTTTATGGTGGTCTGGAACCCTATCTTCTTGCATAGATTCAGTTTCTGCGATTTTCTTTCCCTTAATTCGCTTCTTTTGATGCAAGTCCTCTGCTGCATATATCAAGGTTATTGCGCATCCGATAGCGGTACTGATTCCCACAATGACAGCCGTGCCGGTTTCTGTTCCCCAAGATGGACGAAGCACCCCTAAGCCAAGAAGGATGAGGATACCAATAATGGTAGTGAGTCCTACGCCCCAGAATACCTTACGGCTGTTTAACTTGTATATATAGGTTACAACCAGTACAATAAGGAATCCTGCTATCAGGATACATGCAACTCGAAATGGCAATGACATCATAATTCTTTATCTTTTCGCAGTGATTATATAGTCAAGTTGATTAATTCTCCGCTTAGTTTTGCCACCTCTGCCGATAGCGTTTCCGGCAGGAAACGGGCATAAACCTTCTCTGTAATATCCGTGCTGCTATGTCCGAGCAGACGGCTGACTACCGACATGGATAGTCCCTTGTTAAGCGCAAAAACCGCAAATGAGTGCCTGGCTGCGTGCATCGAGAGACTGAACGGAAGGCCGATTTGTTCACCGACAACGGCCAGCGACTGATTGATGCATTTCGTGGCATTGTTGCGGGCTTTGTACAGTGCCTCCGCATCATCCAGATCCAAAGTCTCTTTTACAAGGTTGAACACATATCGGCATCCCTCACGTTTTTCCCGCCATTGCTGTAATATATGTAATGCAGGTTCAGTAAGAGGTATGACGTGACGTTTGTTTGTCTTTATCATAATCTTCCGCAACTCTTTCCTTGCGAAGTCGATATGTTTCCATTGCAGGGTCATCACATCCACTACACGGAGACCGCAGGCGTGGAACGCAAAGAAGAACATTTCTAGAAATTCTTTTCTGCGCGGTTCAGTACAAGTCTTGTAATATTCAAGCAATGCCGCCATCTGTTCCTTACTTAGACTTTTGCCGTCAAACTCTGCCTCTTCTTCAGAAAGCGATACCTTAGTTACAATGCGCATATCTTGAATCCTTGCATTGACGGCAGGTTCCATCATGCCCATTTCACAGGCGTATGCACATGCTTTTAATATCGGAGTCAAAGAGTGGTTGATAGTGGCATCACTGTTCTGCTTGATTTCCCTGCGCCACGATATATAACTGTCTAACAGCTCCGGAGTCATATCGCCTACATAAATGCTGTCAGAACGATAGGTTCCCTGTCGGGTAGCCCTCAGGAATGTCTGGAATATATTCATGCAGCTCTTTCCGTTTTCATACCGGCTCCTTCCGATTCTGTTTCTTGCATAGTCTGAAGAAAGACGTTCCAATGTAAACTCTACGAAGTCCTTCCCTTGATCACGACGCGCAAGAGGTTTGTCCGCAAGAAAGCCCGCCACAACTTCGGCTGTAATCTGATTAGGATGTTTTTCGTTATATTCGGCAAGTAGCGAATCTATACGTTCCACACGTGCCAGCAATAACTGGTTAAGTCGTTTGGATTCACCGCCATGACTTGCACGTATTTCACCCCGTCCCTGGTTGCCGTTCTGGTTCCAGTCCGCAACCTTGACAAAGACATTTGTTGTCTTACGGATTACCTGCCTGTTCCAAGTGTATTCCAACTCGACAGGATAGGCTTTTTCCTTGTCAACCACTTTCGGCGTGCGAAGGCGGTATTTGCCCAATGGATATAGTCTTTTCGGTCTTCCCATATGCTTTTCCTCCCAATTTAATATTCCTGAGGAGAAACAAAGGTAATGTATTTTAGACAAACAAACCCTGTTTTCGAGAAGAAAAACCGCAATTTAGACAAACAAACCGCACCATCAAGCACCATAAAACACCAACGCGACAAACAAATTATCTTTGTTCATCGCGTTGATATTTAATTGTTTAACTATATGTTCGGTTTCTTTTTCTAAATCAATACTCTTCCTCGTTAAAAAAGAAATCTTCTTTACTAGGATAATCCGGCCAAATATCTTCTATACTTTCATAGATTTCGCCTTCATCTTCCATCTCTTGCAAGTTTTCGATTACTTCCAACGGAGCGCCCGAACGCATTGCATAGTCAATCAACTCATCCTTTGTAGCAGGCCAGGGAGCATCCTCTAACTTCGAGGCCAATTCTAATGTCCAGTACATAGTTTTCTTATTTTTTAAGTAAATACTTTTCTTTCGTTCTCTAATTAGCCGCAAAAGTATAATAAATTATTTCATTTGCAACTTTTATCCCAAAAAATTTCATCCGTTTTAGTTAAATGATTTAACTTTCGGGTCAAAATGAATAAATAATCAGATAAACGGTTGACAAATGCTGTTACACGGGCATCTATGTCACATTCTTCAGCCAATGCAAGAATACGTCGCTCGGCACGGCGACACACCGTCCGGCAAATGTGCCCAACGGCTGCTCCACGGTCACCCCCCGGCAGAATAAAAGCATTCAAAGGAGGAAGTTCATTGTCAATTACGTCAATTGCCTGCTCCAACATCCGGATGTCTTCATCCTCTATACGACTTTCCATACGCAACTTGGTCTGTGTCTGATCCGTTGCCAGATACGAACCGACAGAGAATAATTTATTTTGTATACGAAAAATGATTTGTTTATCCTCCTCATCCGTCAAATACGTTTGCAACAATCCCAAATAGGAGTTCAATTCATCCACTGTGCCATAGGCTTCAAGCCGTATATGCGTTTTCGGCACCCGGGTACCACCTACCAATGATGTGGTTCCCTTATCACCTGTTTTGGTGTATATCATGCTTTTCTTCATGGTTCCGGTTATAAAAAATTTACAATATAATGCTGTTTATATCTCGCTTTATCAAAAAAGACCAACCCTATGTCATACAAATCAAAAGTGATACCCGTCGACTCACTGGCTACAATTTGCTCCCACCATTTCCGTTTTTCCCTCGATTCATGAATTCCTCCGACAATAAAGCAACTACGAGGTCCGGCATAAGGAAGTACCAGTTCAAAAACTTCTTTATAAAAAGGAGTATGCCCTATATGCAGACAATCTAATGTATGCACCTCCGCCAGTTTCTCCTCCAGTTGTCGGGAAGTCTTTGCCCAATCCCTGCCTTTCAAGGTGACGGAGTCCATAGTATGACACGCAGCCCGCATATATCCTATGGATGCCCCATTACCAATCCCCACTTCAATCAACGACTTTGGTCTGAAATAATTAACCAACCGGAATAGCAAACGGTTCACTTTCCTTCGATAATGTGGCAAATAAGCAGGAAATCCCCTTTCCTTCAATACCCGATAAGCATAGTAGTGATATTTTTCATAAACAACAGAAGTAATCAGAAAAAAATCAGACGGAGAGTGTACTCCGTAACCACAACGGTGACGGAAGCGACTGCACCAATTCCATATACGATGAAGAAAAAACATATTTCTCAGCTTTATTAAGTAACACAAAGATAAAAGATTACCCGACAATATCGAAATAAAATACTATTTTTGTTGCCCATTAGTTATTAAACCATTTATAAACGATGAAACACACACTCTCTTTTATGGTATGGGCAATACTGGCTGTCTTATTGCCTTTACAAATGGCCCAGGCCGCAGCTCCTCCCACTGAATTACAGAAAAGACTTCAAAATCTTCCGGACATCAGTGACATTAAACCAATGCAAAGTGATGCCTATCCGGAGAAATATGTATTCTTCATTAATCAACTATTGGATCCGCATCACCCCGAAGCAGGGAATTTCAAGCAAAGGGTTATTCTCTCGCATGTAGGTTTTGACCGCCCTACCGTACTGGTTACCGAAGGCTATACCGCCCATTATGCCACCCATCCGCGTTATCAAGAAGAGTTATCCAAATTATTCAACGCCAATCTGGTATTCGTGGAATACCGTTATTTTGGTGAGTCCATGCCGAAGCCCTGCAACTGGGATTATCTCACGGTTGAAAATTCACTGTATGATTTGCATCATGTAACCACGACCTTGAAACAACTATACGATGAGAAATGGATAGCTACCGGAATCAGCAAAGGCGGACAGACTACGATGTTCTACCGCACTTACTTTCCCGATGATGTGGATATCTCCGTACCTTACGTAGCCCCCCTCAACCAATCATTGGAGGACGGCCGTCACGAACCGTTCATTGCCAATAAAGTTTCGACTCCCGAAAACCGTAAACGAGTTGAAAACTTTCAACTGGAAGTACTTAAACGCAAGAGCCGGCTGCTGCCGATATTCGAAAAATATTGCTCGGATAAAGGATATACCTTCCGCATTCCTATAGCCGAAGTATACGACTTCAATGTATTGGAATACTCATTTGCCCTATGGCAATGGGGAACTCCTGTAAATAAGATTCCGGAAACAAATGCCGATGACCACACGCTATTCAAGCATTTCATGGCTATTTGTGAACCGGATTATTTCTCCGAACAATCTCCCTACCCTTCCTTTAATGTGCAAGCGGCCAAAGAACTGGGGTATTACGGATATGACATCAAACCCTTCAAAAAGTATCTGACGATAAAGAGCAGCCGTGACTATCTTCATAAGGTAATGTTACCGCCCGAACTGTCAAATCTCAAATTTGACAAGACACTATATAATAAGGTGGTAAAATTCCTGAAAGAGAATGATCCCGAAATGATCTATATTTATGGCGGCGATGATCCTTGGACAGCTTCGGGTGTCACTTGGCTGAAGAACAAGAAAAACATAAAAGTTTATGTGTTACCCGGCGGCAGCCATACCACCCGTATCGGCAGCTTTGACACCGACACACAAGAAGAAATCAAGACACAGATCAATGCATGGCTGAATAAAGAATAGCAAAGAGACGAGATAAAAAGCTTTTCCGCCACAGGTTACGCAGATTGTCACCGGTTATTTCCATTGAGGACCCACTGCTTAAATTGGACCGATGTCAATCTGATCAATCTGTGACGGAATCTTGATTTTATCATAAAGGCATATTGCCATGTTTCTTAGGCGGATTGCTTTGGTTTTTATTGTGACACATTTCCAAAGCTTGAATAAGTTTGTAACGAGTGTCACGGGGCATAATCACCTCATCAATCAGACCACGTTCTGCCGCACGATAAGGATTGGAGAATTTATCTTCGTATTCCTTGATGATCTCAGCTTTCTCTTCCGGAGCAGACTTGCGGTAAAGGATATTCACTGCCCCTTCTGCACCCATGACGGCTATTTCCGCCTGTGGGTAAGCCAGGTTCACATCGGCTCCCGTCGGCTTGCTGGACATGACAATGTAGGCACCTCCGTAAGCTTTACGGGTAATTAAAGTTACCTTGGGCACTGTAGCTTCGGCGTATGCATAAACTATCTTCGCACCGTGGCGGATGATGCCGTTGTGTTCCTGTATTGTTCCGGGCAGGAAGCCGGGAACATCCTCGAAAGTGATCAGAGGAATATTAAAGCAGTCACAGAAACGGATAAAACGGGCAGCCTTGTCGCTGGCGTCAATGTCAAGGACGCCGGCCAGCCAGGCGGGCTGATTGGCAACAATACCTACGGAACGACCTCCCAGGCGACCAAACCCCACCACCACATTTTTAGCAAAGTGAGGCATCACCTCGAAGAAATACTGGTTATCCAGCACCGGTTCGATGATATCCTTTATATCATAAGGCATGTTCGGATCTTCAGGAATGACAGTCTGCAACGCCTCCACCTGACGATGGATGTCATCGTTGCAGGGAACCAACGGCGCATCCTCCATATTGTTGGAAGGCAGGAAACTCAGCAATTCGCGGATACTCATCAGCGTTTCCTCCTCATTATCGCACATAAAATGGGTCACACCGCTTTTGCCGCTGTGAGTCTGGGCACCACCCAGTTCCTCCTTGCCCACCTCCTCGTTAGTCACGGTCTTCACCACATCCGGACCCGTGATAAACATGTGGCTCTGCTCCTTCACCATAAAGATAAAGTCGGTCAGTGCCGGGGAATAGCAGGCGCCTCCGGCACAAGGTCCCAGAATAGCGGAAATCTGGGGGATAACACCTGATGCAATGGTATTCTGATAAAAGATGGAGGCATATCCGGCCAAGCTGTTCACCCCTTCCTGTATGCGTGCCCCCCCCGAATCGTTCAAAGCGATAACGGGAGCTCCCGTCTTCAAAGCCAGTTGCTGAACCTTTACAATCTTGGCCGCATTGGTTTCGCTCAGCGAACCGCCGTGCGCGGTGAAATCGTATGCATAGACAAACACCGGACGGCCGTCTATCTTTCCGTAACCGGTGACCATACCATCTCCGGCAATCTGCTTCTTCTCCATGCCGAAGTTGGTACAACGGTGATTCACCAGCTTGTCCAGTTCATTGAACGTACCTTTGTCCAGCAACATTCCGATACGCTCGCGAGCGGTCATCTTCCCTTGGGCGTGTTGTTTCTCGATCTTGTCCACACCGCCGCCCAGCGACGCGCGTTTGTCCAGCTCTTCAAACCGGCTGTATATTTCTTCTCTTGTCATGATCAATCTTCTTTTATTATATCCAATACTATTAATACCTGGTTAGCATTGACGGAATCCCCTTCATTGACCAGGATATCCCTTACCGTGCAGTCCGAGGTCACTTTGTAGTTGCTCTGCATCTTCATGGCCTCCAGCACTACCACAATATCCCCGGATGACAGACGGTCACCTTTCCGGACGGGAATTTTCACAACCTTTCCGGGCATGGGAGCCACAATCTTGTCATCCTGTCTCTCCTCGCCGCCCTTTTTCATACGCAGATACTTGGTCTGGGTGTCCACTATGTCCACATGATAGGAACGGTAGAACATATTCACATCATAACTCTTTCCACCCTCCCCACGGATCAGTTCGGCATTGAAGGAATTGCCATCGTGCAGGATGGAACAGCTTCCGTTCTCGGCCATAACGATATCCACATCATACGGTTTTCCGTCAATCATAAACTGTACCTTGTTTCCTTCCTTGCTCACCAACGTCACATCGGCTACGCGGTCTCCAATATGTATTTCCATACTTTTGCTTAATTAAATGAAGAATCAGATTCTCAACACTCCTTTCTGCAAGCCGAACTCACGCCAACGGCTGATGGGACGGGCATCAGACAGCTGGGGACTCTTGTTCTCTTCCAGATTCATCAGATAGTCAATATAAGAGGCGATCATGGCCATGTTTTCAATCTCCTCATTGTTGCCGTTGCCACGGAGCAGCATACGGGAGTTCTTCTCTATAAATAAGGTATTATACTCACCCTTCACAAAGTCGGGGGTATGCATAATGCGTTTCAGATAACTGAGGTTGGTCTTCAAGCCCGTAATCTTGTACTCGTAAAGCACACGGCGCATACGTTCTATGGCATACTGGCGGGTTGTGGCCCACACGATCAACTTGCCTATCATCGGGTCGTAAAAGACAGGAATCTCGTACCCTTCGTACACGTAGCTGTCAATGCGTACGCCGATGCCGTTAGGCTCCGTCAGCTGTTTGATGATACCCGGCGAAGGCATGAAGTTATTCTCCGTGTCTTCCGCACAGATACGACATTCGATGGCATGACCGCGCTGATACAGCTCTTCCTGTTTCAAATGCAGCACTTCATCATTGGCAATGCGGATCTGCTCTTTCACCAAGTCCACGCCCACCACTTCTTCGGTAATGGGATGCTCCACCTGGAGACGGGTATTCATCTCCAGAAAATAGAAATCGCGGTTCTTGTCCACCAGAAACTCGATAGTTCCGGCTCCCGAATAGTTCACCGCCCTGGCGGCAGCCACTGCCTTTTCCCCCATCTCCTGGCGGAGTTCCGGAGTAAGGAACGGAGACGGGCTCTCCTCTACAATCTTTTGGTTGCGACGCTGAACAGAACACTCGCGGTCAAACAGATGGATTACATTGCCATGATTGTCACCCAGAATTTGAAATTCTATATGATGGGGTTCCTCCACAAATTTTTCCAAATAAACCGTATCATCCCCGAAAGAAGACATGGACTCGGAACGGGCGGTGTTATATGCCTCCACCACTTCATCTTCACTGTGTATCAGCCTCATCCCTTTACCGCCGCCTCCCATAGAAGCCTTCAGCATGACAGGATAGCCTATTTCATTACAGATACGTACCGCCTCTTCGGCACTTTGCAACGGCTGTTCCGTACCGGGGACCACGGGAACGCCTGCGGCAATCATACGCTTACGGGCGGCAATCTTGTCACCCATCGCTTCCATCGTCTCGGCGGCAGGACCGATAAAGATGATCCCCTCCTCTTTGCACCGGCGGGCAAAATCAGCATTCTCGGACAAAAAACCATAACCAGGATGAATGGCATCGGCATGATGTTGCCTTGCAGCTTTAATGATATTATCTATATTCAGATAACTTTCTTTGGAAGCGGCAGGCCCTATCAGACAGGCTTCGTCTGCATACATCACATGACGCGCCGTACGGTCGGCTTCCGAGAAAACAGCCACAGTGCGGATACCCATCTCTTTGCAAGAGCGCATAACGCGCACGGCTATCTCGCCACGGTTGGCAATTAGAACCTTTTGTATCATAATCTTTCTCTTTTTACCCGAAATGTCACACAAAATTACAGATGCATTCATTATACATGAACACATCTTACATGGGTGGCATCTCTCATTAGTATTGATTATTTAACGAAAACTCCCTGTTTTTTAGAAGTGGGAGCCATAATTGGCTGCAAAGATACTTGTTTTTTGCACAAAAACTACAAATGTGTGTCTAAATAATGTTTCAATACATTGGCATGATTTCGCTCCTGTTCTTTCGAAGCGTAAAGTAATGTTACTTTCGAATAAGCTTTTATCTTATCAATGAACGCTTTAGCGGCATCCGATTCATTCAATTCTTTTTGATACATATCTGCAAAAGTCCCCCATCTTTTTTCTATATCCGCATGAAACCATTTCCTTAAATCATTGGATGGAGTGACCTCTTTTGCCCAATAATCGTATTTCAAATATTCCCGCTTCATGCCACGGGGCCACAGGCGGTCTACCAAAACACGATAGCCGTCTTGTTCAGAAGGTTCATCATAAACCCTCTTGATGTTTACTTGAGTCATAGTTGGTTATTTTAATTTAGGTACAAGCTTATAACTCCATATAACCCTAAAAAGTTCATTCCGGACAGTGGTTTCAGGATAACAGCAACTCGTAATCCACTACATCCAACCATCGTCCGAATTTCAGTCCTACCTTCTTAAAATGGGAAACTTTTTTAAATCCCAGCCTCAAATGCAAAGCATCACTGACAACATTTCCCTCTGTGACACAGGCTATCAGTGCACGATACCCGTCCCTACGACATTCTTCAATCAATCTTTCCATCAACTCCCTGCCTATGCCCTTCCCCTCGTATCCGGGAGCTAAATAGACCGTTGTTTCCAACGTATGCCTGTAAGCAGCCCTCTCCTTCCACAAATGGGAATAACAATAACCCACTACTTTCCCTTCTTCCTCATACACAAAATAGGGAAAACGGACGGCAATTCCGGCAATACGGTTACGCATATCCTCCTCTCTCAAAGGTTCCGTTTCAAATGTAGCCACACTGTGCCTGACATATTCATTGTATATCGTTGTGATGGCTTTGGCATCCTGAAGTTCCACTCGTCTAATCATAATGTCATATCTATTATTAAAACGTAAGCAAGATATAAAAAAATAATCAGTTATCTAGAGAATAATCACTATATTTACAGCCGATTCTAATTTCAGCTATAAAAATGACAGAAATAGTAGAAGTAAAAGACTTTATCCCAGCCTACACCGATGCAGTACAAAAACTGCTGGAGCAGCTCACAAACCGCCCGGTAAAACTGACCGGGACAACCCTCAGAGAGATCATATCCCAAGAAAACACCCATCTGTTTTTCTTACTGGCTGATCAGGAAATTGCGGGAATGCTGACTGTAGGCATCTATCACAGCCCCACAGGCGGCAAAGCGTGGATTGAAGATGTGGTAGTGGATGAAAAATACCGGGGACAAGGACTCAGCAAACAGCTGGTCACCCACGCTGTCCGGTTTGTGAAGGAACAAGGCATACCTCTTATTATGCTTACCTCAAACCCCACACGGATAGCAGCCAACAAGCTATATCAAAAATTAGGCTTCGAACAAAGGCAGACCAATGTGTACAGAATGAATTTAGAATAACCCATTCCTATTTCAATATGATAACAATCAGACATTCATTGCCCAAAGATTTGGATGCAATTATAGAAATATTCCACTATGCCCGTCAGTTCATGAAAGAGCATGGCAACCCCAACCAATGGATAAACGGTTATCCTTCCGCTGAATTGATTCTGCGAGAAATAACCAACGGAACCAACTATGTTTGCGAAAATGAAAACGGAGAAATAATAGGCACATTCTGTTTTATTCCCGGAGAGGACCCCACTTATGCCCGCATTGATGACGGCAACTGGCTGAACAACGAACCATATTACGTCATTCACCGCATGGCTACCAACGGCAAACAGAAGGGAGTAGCTGACGCCTGCCTCAAATGGTGTTTCGAACATTGCAACAATATCCGGGTAGATACCCACCACGACAACCTTGTGATGCAGAATATCCTGAAAAAGTACGGTTTCCGGCGTTGTGGCATCATTTATACCCACAATGGCACATCCCGCATCGCTTACCAGCGGACATTAACCGAAAAAGAGTTATCTTTGCCGACCGAATAAACAAGAAAAAGAAACATGAAGATTCTCTGGATAGACCTGAACAGTTCATATGCCCATTCCTCATTGGCACTGCCAGCCCTACATGCACAAATCATGACAGACCCTTCTATAGAATGGGAAATCGTATCTGCCACCATCAACGAAAATACAGGAATGATTGTCGATGAGATCTACCGCCACCGACCCGACATCCTTGCCGCAACCACCTGGCTTTTCAACCATGAGCAACTGATGCATGTCGCTTCCAGAGTAAAAGCATTGCTCCCCGAAGCCTGCCTGGTGCTGGGCGGTCCGGAATTTCTGGGAGACAATGAAGAGTTCCTCCGCAAAAATCCATTTGTGGATTGTGTTTTCAGAGGAGAAGGAGAAGAAGTCTTTCCACAATGGTTGACCTGCTGGAACCATCCGGAACAATGGCACACCGTGCCCGGACTCTGTTACCTCACTCCTAACAAAGAATATAAAGACAACGGTATAGCCCGCGTACTGAATTTCGCCGGACTCGTCCCGCCAGAACAAAGCCGTTTCTTTAACTGGAGCAAGCCCTTTGTCCAACTGGAAACAACACGCGGATGTTTCAACACCTGCGCCTTCTGTGTCAGCGGCGGTGAAAAACCGGTACGCACCCTTTCCATCGAAAGCATCCGCGAAAGGCTACAACTCATCCATGCACATGGCATCAAAAATGTACGCGTATTAGACCGTACTTTTAATTACAACCCTCGAAGAGCCAAAGAACTACTCCGGCTCTTTCTGGAATTCCATCCCGATATCCGCTTCCATCTGGAAATACATCCCGCCCTGTTGTCAGAAGAGCTGAAAGAAGAACTCAGCCTGCTGCCCAAAGGACTGCTTCATCTGGAAGCCGGCATCCAGAGCCTGCGCGAACCTGTACTTGAGAAAAGCCGCCGGATGGGCAAACTATCTGATGCACTGGATGGTCTGAGATTCCTATGCGCCTTGCCCAACATGGAAACCCACGCCGACCTTATTGCCGGACTGCCTCTTTATCACCTTCATGAGATATTTGAAGATGTCCGTACCCTTGCCGGATATGCTGCGGGAGAAATCCAACTGGAGTCACTCAAGCTGCTTCCCGGAACCGAAATGCGCCGGAGGGCGGAAGAATTAGGAATCAAATATTCCCCTCTGCCGCCATACGAAGTGCTACAAACCCACGAGATCAGTGTCAGTGAATTGCAGACAGCCCGCCAGCTTTCACGCTTGTTGGACGGATTCTACAACACACCGGCATGGCAGGCACTGACACGTGAACTCATTTTGAATGACGAACAATTCCTCCATCGTTTTCTTGCATATTTAACAAAAGCCAATCTGATAGACCAGCCCATGAGTCTGGAGAAACGAGGCTTGATACTGTATGAGTTCTGCAAACAAAACTACCCCGAATACCAGATACAGGCTGCTATTGCCTGGATAGAAGCAGGCATGTCACTGAAAAAACTCCCTGCCGAGAAAGTATGGACCAAACGACAAATCCCTCCTGCCACTTGGAATATCATTTATGGAGAATACAAAGAAAGCCTTCGTCTGTGTTTCCTTCCTGCCGATGAAAAGGGGGAACATGGCTACTGGTTCGGCTTTGAGTCGGAGATACAAAAAGCAAGTCCTGTATTCAAGGCAAGAACGTAAAACGTTACGACATCAGGAGAAGCTGTTGGTTTCAAAAAGTAATGCTCGATTTTGATTTAGTATCACTTTATAGAAGTGAAGCCAAGCGGCTGAAAGAGCCCAACAAGAGTAATCCGGATAAGAGCCAAAGGAAAAGGTGATTTCGTCTTATGTAAAACATAAAATTCTTCTGTCACACCATCTCTCTCATTACCAGCAATTTACCGTATAAAAACATCCATAATGTCCCTGAACCGGTATGTAGGCAATGGAGATGGAAACATTCGCCCATTATTTGTATAAGAGCCGCAGATATCAGATTGGATCTGACAGGACATGCCGTGCTTTCATTTAATTTAATAGGATGTCATTGCGTTAACTTCCGATATATACTGTTGCCTCACCTATGTGAAGCAGTGATTCCACTTTAGTGACAACGGATATTCACACAGATGAAAAGCCCTTTTCACCCGTAAGCATTCGGCCTCGTGCGTGTTTCTCTCCAAGTTATAATAAAGTCAAAAGCC
>OGEV01000033.1_pt1 | contig 19674 bp, 10 predicted proteins | sample 1570821 | NCBI WGS metagenome assembly OGEV01 (sample SAMEA2582045, study PRJEB24529) | metagenome | biome: Human gut stool | place: China | collected 2011
CACCCATCCTCTCATTTTCTTATTGAATTGAATCATCTTTATTGGATATACAATATCACGCCACAGCAAGTATCCCTTTCCTAATAAATGTAATCCGTCATTAGTATATACTGGATTCATCTTGCCTGTCTCTTTCTCCACAAAATGACTATACAAATCAATATAGGCAGCTCCTTCCTTTACCGCCAATGGTTCCAACAAATCATTAATTTGTTTTACCACCTGCCAGCGTGATGTATGCCCGTTAAACATACCGTAACAATCATTCACCGGCAATACACTTTGCAAATATAATTTTGTTTTTGGAGATTCTTGCTTTATTTTCCGAACAATCATACTTATTTCTGAAATAATTTTATCCGCAGACGTTCCCCGAGAAACATCATTGATACCGATCAATAAAAAAATCTTTGCCGGTTTTCCCTTTACAATCGGATCCAAACGGTCATATACCCCCATACAGATATCTCCACTGATACCCCTGTTCTTCACATTCTTATTTTGGAACAACTCAGCCCACTCGCAACCGTTGGTAATACTGTTCCCTAAAAAAATAATATCTTTTGAAGTAACCGGAAGTTCTTCAAACAAAGTCGCTCTCTGCTCATAAAAAGTAGAATACTTGCGTTCCTGAGCAAACTGGGGTAACGCTAATAATAATCCCAATAACAATAAGACAATACGTTTCATTTTATTTTTGTTTATCTGGTGAATAAATCAATCCCTCTGCCGCCCTTTCTCCGTCAGGAGTCACAAAGACAGCAGTAAACATCCACTTCACAAGACGCGTCTGGTCCATCCTGAACTTACCGACAGGTAATTTCAGGAACACTTTATTCCAACCCTTATTTAAATGCACAGCCAGTGGAGAACGTGCCACACAATTTTCATTTCCTAATGGAATTTCATTACTCTTCACCTGATGGGTTGCTGTCCATACAGGAGGCATTATCTCCCTATCATTAATCCAAATACGGCTACCTTTATAATCCCATTTACCTTGCAGCGGAGCCAGATCCATCTCCGAACGGCTATAATTCTGAAATTCTGCCCATAACCCCACTTCCTGATCTTTAGGAGAATATACCCAAGTATATGCATACGCGGTATGATCCTCTTTAGGATCGGCATAAAATCCGGGAACAAACGTCCCCCAGACATGGCGTAAATAAATACCTGCCCCTATTGCCTGACGTACACCATACGTATTCCCGTTATAATGATAGGTATCCTTTAATTCCTGTTCAGGCGGGAACACCTTATCCATATCTCCCCCATTAGGAAAAGCATCCGTAATATTCCATTTTACATTAGTCTGTTTTACATAGGCGAAAGGATATCCTTTAAACGTATGCTCCTTATGCCACAACATACGCTTTTCAAAATCAGCGAATTCTTTGAATGCTTCCGTGTCTTCGGGTGGGAGTATCGTACCCAGTCCGTCAAAATATTCCGTACCTCCCCCTCTCCAGGCACGCTCGGCAATAGCAAGCATATTGGGATACAAGCCATTTTCAATAACCAGATTCCACTCATTGTCAATCAAACGATCGTGCCACAAAGCCAATATAGTTCCCGCAATGTCCTCACTGCCTTCTGCCTGATCATAAATACGGCTGTTGTACAAAGCTACAATATCACCGAAAACATCAAAATGATTCAGATAATGAAATTTGGAATCGATAGCAGGAATACCCGGTTGCGCCTTTCCACGGTAACTCCACAAATGTGTCATGTCTATTTCCCCCGGTTTATAGTGCCAGCCCGGATTCCAGGATATTACTTTTTTCCCTTTTGAGCGTACATACGCCACCATTTCGGGTACAAAATGCGGATTGGTAAACTCCACCTCATCCGTACCTATATGTAAATAAGGCACATCAAATGTCTCACACACCTCATCCAGCAACAGTTTCAATATTTTCATCCCTTCCGGACTTTGCATATCATGGCGGAAAGCACGCACAAAGGCAGCACTATGCCCCGGCATATCTATCTCAGGAATCAACAACACCTGATGTTTCTTACAAAAATCCACCAAATCGCGTGCCTCTTCCAGCGTATAATATTTACCCGGCATACGGATGGTGTTCACACTATCATTCAGCATAGGAAAGATTTTACTTTCCAATCTCCATGCCTGGTTTTCAGTAAGATGCCAATGAAATACATTAATCTTAAACCGGGATAAAATCTCGATCTCTCTTTTCAATTCTTCCATTGAAATATAACTGCGTCCCACATCCTGCATAAATCCGCGTATCCGGAATGCCGGCCAGTCTACAATCTCACATCCGGCAACAGAACTTCTCTTCCCTTTTTTCCGTTCCAATTGCCGAAGTGTCTGCATAGCCCAATACACTCCCTGTTCTGTTACAGCCTCTATCTTTATCCGCTTGTTTGAAACAGAAAGACGATAGGCTTCAGCCCTGTTTAGCCTGGCCTCCTCAATAGACGGAACCAGTTCCACTTCAATCACCGATGACGAGTGTTCAACAATCTCACCACCTGCATTCATGATAAAAACTTCCCACTCCGGCCTCAACACCGGAGTAGAAAGTTTCACCTTTCCCATAGTAAAGTTCTTCCCCGTATCCTTATACAACTGAGGTTTAGGAAGTAACGAGATACTGGTTTGTGCCATAGTTACAGCACAAACCAGTATCATACCAATAAAACTAGAAAATCTGCGTTTCATTATTTATTTGGTCTTAATAATATCTTTCAGCTTTATCGCTTGGAAAGTCATGTGGGCCACACTGCTTTCATATAAAATTCCTACTGTTTCCTTGTCAATCATAGTCAAGCAGCTGTATCCCCAACCCCAACCGGCATCCAGCAGCAATTGATTCTCGGGCAACCAAGTCACCCCACCATCCAGACTTGCTTTGATGGTAATGCTATGACGGTTCTTGGCATCATTCGGATTAGAGAACAAAAGGATGTCTTTACCCAATACATTCTCTTTAGCTTTAACACTAATCAAACTGGCCATACAAACCGGTTCCTGTAAGGCTGTACGTGAAGACTCATGTTCTTTCCATGTTTTACCTAAATCTGTAGTTGTAGAAACGGCACGACTGCCACCACGATTATCACGCATATTCAGCATCAGCACTCCCGGTTCCACTTCCGCTACCTGAGATTCAGTTGTATTAGTGCGTGCCAATGTACTGATATTCCAGGTTTTTCCATGATCCTTACTGTATATAATACCGGCATTAGGAATACGGTCATTGCCAATATACTGGCTGGCAAAGACCAATGTTCCATCTTCCATAGAGATACCTCTACCGGGACCTTGCAGCAAGAAATACCATGACGGATCTTTCACCTGTTCTGTTATATTCATAGGCTCCGACCAGGTCTTACCATCATCATCACTTTTCACCATCATTAATTGTGCTGTATGATTACGGTCCATGCCTGTTTGTGAATTCCACCACGCACGCCCATTTCCCATACCATGTGTCCAGGCAGCGACAATCCAGATAGTTCCTGTCTTCTTATCAACCAAAATGGCCGGATCGCCTACTCCATTCTGTGCTTTAGGCAACCCATCATATTCACCAAATGCCATCGGAATGCGCATTTTCTCCCAAGTCTGACCTCCGTCCGTACTTCTGCTCAGACCTATTTCCACATACTCCTGTAAATCCGCACTATTATTATAGCGTACATCATATACCCCCAACAAGGTTCCTTTATTTGAAGTGGCCAATCCGGGAATACGATAGGCAGCAGCCCCGTCGTCACCGGCATGACGCACGCCGATCCCCATATAATGGGTATCCGCCTTACGGGCTATCTTCAAAGGAGCAACCTGTCCGTCAATCTTAGCTTCCACCACTTCTGCCGACACTTTGGACAAGATAGAAGCAACAGGCTTCATTTGCAGGCTAATCCAAAAATAATTCACTCCCGGAAACAATTTTTGGTCAGCTTTCAATACAACCTCACGCTTCGGGGCCTTCACTTCCGACTTCAAAACGGAATAAGAAGTATTGGCAGCCAATGTTTTTCCCGGAGTATTATTAGATATATAATCTACCGGAGCAAAATAAGTCTTTCCCCTCCTCTCCACGCTTTCAGTTCCACCATAATACAGTTTCACAGATTCAATTTCATTCAAATTCACGTCTTTGCCGAAGTCCAACTTCACTTCATTCAGCATCTGACTTTGAGTAGCCTCTATACGTAAATGAAACAACTCATTATCCTGCCTTTCAATCAACACAGGAATCCGGGTTTCGCGGACAACAACCGTATCTGCCGCCGCACTCAACTTGAAGGGTGCTAATATAAAAACAACAATTAGCAGTAATAAGCTAGGGTTTCTCATAATATTTATAATTTTACGGGTGTAAAAATAAAAGTTTTTATTGAAATTAGAAAATAAAAAGACGGTTTCTTTATTAATTTCATAAAAAACACCGTCTTTTTATGCAATTAAAGATTCTTATCCGACAAAAATTTAATAACCAACCGTTTGTTTCAACAATGGATTATTAGTAAGAGCTCCTTGGTTGATAGGCCAAAGCAGACGGGCAGGCTCCGCCGGAGTATAGTCAAGCACGTACGAATCGCCAAAACGCCTCAAGTCATACCATCGTTTACCTTCCAGCATAAATTCAAACAAACGTTCCTGCAAGACAGCATCCGCCGGACGCTTATCGACTTCCTGATTGGGAAACCCCACTGTTGAAGCATCATACGCATCACCAAATGCACGCCGGCGCACCCGGTTTATCTCTGTAGCCGGATCCTCACCCAAAAGCACTTTCGCCTCAGCCAGCATCAATAGCAAATCCGAATATCTATAAATAGGATAATCATCACATCTCACCCGTGTACTCCCATTCATAACTCCCCAATACTTATGCGGATACACCCCTACCAATTCCAACTTGCCATTTTCCACCTTATTATATACATCTTTCAATGTAACGTCACGACGGGTGTCTCCCGGCAGAAACTTCTTGAAGTTTTCCAATTTCACCATCAGGCGCATGATACCGAAATTATTCTCGACCGACGTATTTATCAAAGTACCATCCGCATTATAGAATTTCCCTAAATAATCAGCCTGTGGAAACAAATCATTATTTCCATTCCACAGATTGTATTCAAACAATTCATTATGAATGGTAAAGATAATCTCTTTATTACCTTTATTATCATAAGCAAACACTCCCTGATAAGTATCCATCAAGTCCAGATTGCTACGGCTGATATTATTCTGTATGTCAACCAACGCATTCTTTGCTGTCCGGGCATCTCCTTCTCCCCCGTCACGATGGGCACTCCACAGATATACATCCGCTTTCAGCATCAATGTGGCAGCCTTTGACCACAGCGATTTTTTTTCCTTTATGGTATAATCGGATCCAAAATAACTTAATGAAGATTCTATATCTTTTTTTACCTGCTCAAAGATTTCGGCAGCCGGAGTCGCCGCCTTTGCCAGTTTACCCACTTCAAAACCCAGGCTAGGCTCTTCCGTAAACACGACATCTCCCCATGAACGATATAGCTGATACATATAGTAAGCACGCAATCCATACACCTGTCCCAAATAATAATTCCTGGCACTTTCAGTCAGCACATCCGTATGAAGAGTTCTGCTGATAAACAAGTTCATCTGGTTGATATTCTGATACAAATCACCAAACCCGCTGATTCCGGGATTCTCCGCATTCAATGTATTATAAGGAAAACGTTCCATCCCCTGGGTAGCTTCTCCACCGAAAGGAATTCCCCCAAAGACATCACTTCTTGCCTCACCCAACAAAAACATATTCCACGAATGGCTCCTGAAGCGACTATGCAGTCCAAAAACAAATGAATCAAACTGTTCCGGAGTTTTCCAGTAATTCAAGTCAGTTATATCGCTCACCGGGTCCATATCCAACGAAGTACATCCACCGGCCAACATAGCCGATGCGGCAAAAGCCAATATTATCTTTTTTATGTTCATACCTTTTCTTTTTTACACATTAAAATGACAATTGTAAACCAAACAGAACGGTTCTTGGTGTAGGATAGCGTCCATTGTCTATACCGCCACGACCATTTGCCTGAATATCCATAACCGGTTCCGGAGAAGTTCCATCATATCCGGTAATATAGAATAAATTCTGCCCCGTAACATACACGGACGCATCGGTCAAGAACACCTTATTTATAAGATTCTTCGGGAATTTATAACTCAAGGTTACCTCACGCAGACACAAATAATCCCCCTTTTCATAGAAAGTAGAGTTATTATTGTTCAGATTCGTTGTACCATTATTGGAACGGGTAATGTTCTTTTTCGCATTCTGGTCGGCCCAATAGAATTTAGGAATACTAGTTTCCGTATTGTTTTCAGACCACGAATTTCTGACATCCGTAATCAAATTGAACGACCCGTTATACTGCCCCAAGATTCTTGCTTTCAAATCATTGTAAATGGTATGACCCACCGCATAGTCAAAACGACCATACAAAGACCAGTTTTTATAGTTCAGCGTGGTAGAAAAACCACCGGTCCATTTCGGATAAATATTACCCACCACCTGACGGTCGTATGAATTTATAACATTATCCCCATTCTTGTCATCCCACAGTACATCTCCCGGCTCAATGGGTTTCCATCCCGGTTTACCCGCATATTCGGCAGCCTTATTCGGCCCATACAGGTTGGCAACCTCATCCACAAAATCACCGGCATGATTTCTCACATCATCCCAGTCACGCAAGATACGCACTTGTTTATAAGCAATGATATCACCCAAGCTTTTTCCTTCTTGAATGCCGCCTACCCAAACCAACGAGTTGGATTTTGGATCCCATACCTGCTCACCCCCCTGACGGTTGTTTACATTCCCGTTAAAAGGCAGCTTCTTCACCATATTTTTCACAAACGAAGTATTAGCGGTGACATCCCATGACCAGTCCTTCCTTGTCAGCAGATTCACCTTGGCTTCCAGTTCGAAACCACGGTTGCTGATAGTACCCAGATTCGTTTTGAACGAGGGAAATCCTGTATATTCCGGCAAATTCATATCAGTCAGCAAATCGGAAGTCGTGCGGTCATAGTAGTCCATAATCATATGAATACGATTATTGAAAAAGCCCAAGTCAAGCCCCAGTTCAAACGTATGGCTCTTTTCCCAACGCAATTTACTATTGACCACCCCTGTATTCAAATAACCCAGGTTACCATTATAAGCACCTACCGAACCATATTTACCATATACATCAAAATTACCGATACCGTTTACATTACCGTTCAACCCATAACTGATACGCGGTTTAATCAAGGATACTACTTCCGCAAACTTTGAATCTTTAAAGAAAGCTTCCTCATGCACATTCCAACCGGCAGATATACCCGGAAAAAATCCCCAACGATTGTCGGACAATTTGGAAATACCGTCATAACGGGCTACCAAGGACACCATATAACGATAATTATAATCATAGTTAACACGGGCGAAACCGGAAAGAATGCGATATCCGGTTTTGACAGAAGTAGTATAGCTAGTGTTTCTTCTCGCCTTTAGCGTAGGTATATCATCTGTAGGAGCGCCGGAAACACGCGCTTCCAGGTTCTGATACTGATAATCAAAATACTCACCACCTGCCATGGCATTGATATTATGTCCGCTAAAACCTTTTTTATATTCCAGAGTCAATGCATGCTGTTGTTGAAAAACTTTTGTATTTGTTTGAGAAGCATTACGATTGGTATTGGGAGCTTGTCCTATCTGTTGATATTTCTTTTCAAACAGTTCAAACTGACTGTCTGTATAATACATAGAACTGTTTCCATTCAGGAACAATTGCTGCGGAAGGATTTCCAAAGCAAAGCCGATATTAAACGAAGTCTTACGGTTCGTTGTAGAACGAGTCAGTTTATCTTTCCAATAATAAGGATTACCATCCTGATTACTCCATCCGGCAGCAGGACTTCCATCCTCATTCCACGGATTCCAAGTGGGAAACATACTCATGGTACGATAGAACAACTCATACTCTCCCGTTTCTCCGTTCCAAGGGCTTTTCAAGTCGTAAGTCCATAAATCGGGCATCTTGGACCATGAAAAACTACCGCCGGCATTCACTGTCAAAACGGGCAACAACTTGTATGAACCGTTGATAGTCCCGTTCACACGCTGATAATTGGTAGAAATTATCTGACCGTCTTCCGAATAATACCCTAAAGATGAGGAAAATGTTCCTTTGTCATTACCTCCCGACAAATTCAGATAATGATCTTGTGTAAACGCGGCATTGCGGAAAGTCAGATCATGCAGCTCACCGGCATGGTTTCTAAAAATCAAAGTTTTATCAGGATCCACAGGATCCGCCATAGACCGCCATCCTTCATTCAGCAAATGTTTGTTTGCATCTGTCATAAAGGCCAGATCCACTCCGGAGTTAACCCCAAAACCTTTCTGGTTCTCCATACTTGTACCGCCATTGGTACGCTGCCAACCTAAACGTTGATAATACAAATAGTCACCGGCATCCAAATACTTATACCCTTCACGTGCAAAGTTCACACCCCCTTTGAACTTATAAGTAATTTGTGTCCTGCCTTCCACCCCCTTCTTGGTTGTCACCAGAATTACGCCGTTATTGGCACGGGCACCATAAATAGCTGTGGAAGCCGCATCTTTCAGCACCTGTATGGATTCAATATCTGAAGGATTGATATCATCCATAGAACGCACAAGGCCATCCACCACGACCAACGGCCCTTCCAGATTCTTGTTTATGGAAGCACCACCACGCAAAACGATATTGGGCGAACTACCCGGTTTACCCGAAGTATTTGTCACACGCAATCCGCTGACAGTTCCCTGCAAGGATTGGGCCGCATTACTCATAGCTGCATTTTGTAATACTTTATCATCCAACTTTGAAATAGAGTTCGTCATCAACGAACGTTTCTGACTCATTCCATAACCGGTCACCACGACCTCATCCAGCATTTCTGCATCTTCTTTTAAAATAACCTTGTAGGTGTTTGGCACTCCCACTACAATTTGTTGTGTTTTGTAACCTATATAACTCACATCCAGTTTTGCCCCCACAGGCACTTGGATAGTAAAGTTACCGTCTACATCAGTTATTGTACCATTTGTTGTCCCCACCTCCAGGACACTCGCTCCGATAACAGGTTCACCGGTGGCATCTACCACTACCCCTGTTATCGTTTTTGTTTGCGCCATCATGTTTATTGCAAAACAGAGGCATACGATAAAAAAGAGAGCTTTCTTCATGAATCTCAGATTTGGTTGATAAATTAATGTTTAAATAAAAAAGTTTAATTAAGCGTTAGTTTTAAAACCCCTTAAAAAGAAAATAATTTTAAAATCAACAGCGAATATATGCACATATATTTAGTATATACAAGAAACAAAAGGAACTATATTCTTTATTAGTCTTTGTTTTTTAGAATAAACTAAATATTAAGGCATATTTTAAAAAGTTACATAAGGGAATAACTCAAAAAAGGAAAAAAGGTTCATACGGAGAAGATATAACAAGAAAAAACCTCCTTGCAATTCTTTGCAAAGAGGTTACTGAATTGTACACCCGATGAGAATCGAACTCATATCGTCGGAACCGGAATCCGGTATTCTATCCATTGAACTACGGGTGCGTCTGAAACTTGGACGTGCAAAAGTACAAAATATATTGTCTTTATCCTAATAATTTGGGATATTTATCTATCAAAATAATATTTTGCTCATTAATTTAAGCATAAAACAATCAATTTGATTATATTTTCGGCTAAACATATAACAATATCACAAATAATTTCTATATTTGCAAGCAATTAAAACAACTAGATCTATTTTACAATGAGTTACCTAATTAAACCAGCTAACTATAAAGCCTTGCTTGATTTAAAACAAACAGAGTTAGGCATTAAGCAAATAAAAGAGTTCTTTCAACAGAACCTGTCGTCAGAATTACGTCTGCGCCGTGTCACCGCCCCGCTATTTGTATTGAAGGGAATGGGTATCAATGATGACTTGAGCGGAACCGAACGGGCGGTATCTTTCCCTATCAAAGACTTGGGAGACGCACAGGCCGAAGTTGTCCATTCACTGGCAAAATGGAAAAGGCTGACTTTGGCCGATTACAATATAGAGCCGGGTTATGGTATCTATACAGACATGAACGCCATCCGGGCTGACGAGGAATTAGGTAATCTCCACTCGCTATATGTAGACCAGTGGGACTGGGAGCGTGTAATTACCAAAGAACAACGCACGGTTGATTTCCTGAAACAAATAGTAACCCGTATTTATGCAGCCATGCGCCGCACAGAATATATGGTATGTGAAATGTACCCGCAGATCAAACCCTTCCTGCCACATGACATTCATTTCATCCACTCGGAAGAGCTTTGCCAAATGTATCCCGACAAGAGTCCGAAAGAACGTGAACATGCCATCTCACAAAAATACGGTGCGGTATTTATTATAGGTATAGGCTGCAAACTGAGTGACGGTAAAGAACATGACTTGCGCGCACCTGACTATGACGACTATACCACAATCAACCCGGAAACCGGACTTCCCGCCGAGGAGGGAGATCAGGGGCATCTCACCGCACGCCGCGCCAATTATCAGAAAGATAATCTGGAAGCTCCCGAGATTATTTACAATCCTGATCTGAAACAGTATTATTTGTTTGTTTCATACGATCCGCTGATGACCACCTATAACGTACGGGTAGGGCGTTCGGACAAAGCGGAAGAACTGTATTTCCACAAACGCCTGCTAAATGAAACTCTTCCTTTGTGTATCGGCGGTGGTATAGGACAGTCACGACTCTGTATGCTTTATTTACAGAAAGCCCACATAGGTGAAATCCAAGCCAGTATATGGCCCGAAGATATGAGAAAAGAATGCGCCCAACTGGGTATGCAACTTATTTGATTATAATCTATCAGCAATGAAAGAAGAGGATGATTATAAAAAGTCATCCTCTTTTTATTTGTCATTTTTACAAATTACCCCTATCTTTAACGCACATTTTATAATAAAAGAAATGCCATGAACGTACAAATAGAAGAAAGCTGGAAACAACATCTGGCACCCGAATTTGAAAAAGATTACTTTATCAGACTCACTGAGTTTGTAAGAAGCGAATACCAGACTGCCACTATTTACCCACCGGGCAGATTTATATTCAACGCCTTCAATCTGTGCCCGTTTGACAAAGTGAAAGTCGTCATTATCGGCCAAGATCCCTACCATGGTCCCGGCCAGGCGCACGGACTCTGCTTCTCTGTTAATGACGGAGTACCTTTTCCTCCTTCCCTACAAAATATTTTCAAAGAAATACAAAGCGATTTGGGTGCTCCCATCCCTACTTCAGGCAACCTGACCCGCTGGGCGAATCAAGGAGTTTTATTACTCAATGCCACACTGACGGTCCGTGCCCACCAGGCAGGCTCTCATCAACGACGGGGCTGGGAGGAATTTACAGATGCCGCCATCCGTGTACTGGCAGAACAACGTGAAAATATTGTATTCATCTTATGGGGATCTTATGCACAGAAAAAAGGCGCCTTCATAGACCGCAACAAGCACCTGGTACTGGCTTCCGCACATCCGTCCCCCCTGTCAGCCTATAACGGTTTCTTTGGCAACAAGCACTTCAGCCGTACCAACGAATATTTGCAAGCGCACGGGCAAACACCGATTGAGTGGTAGACATAAATAAAAAAATGAGAAATGGTTTCTGATAACAACACGCAACCATTTCTCATTTTTTATTCCCAACTTCTTCCTAGTACCAATTCACCGCACTACCCGTATTGCTTCGCTGATCCCATTTCAAAGCATCGGTCAGCATACTGGAGTTAGCACGAATACTGAAGTTATAGGAAGTAAAGGGACCGAATACCAAGCCACAGCTCATATTGAAACAGTGCAGGTCACGGCTGATATTGACCGTTGTCATTGACATCTCTTTCGTATTAAAATCATACCCCGAAGAATAATTCACATTCCAGCGGCTACCCAACTTCACATTACCGGAAACATTCAATGAATGAGTCACCGAATAAGGATATCTCATCGTCTTGATATTAATCTGCTTGCTTCTGTCCTCACGAATACTATAACTATAACTCAAGCTCAATGACCATGGCATCTTGAAAGCCATATAGCCATCCGGATCTATAGCCGCCTTCTCTGTTTTTCTCAAACCGGAGTTATCTTCTTCCTCCGTGTTTTCATTGCCATCATCACTGTACTCATCCAGATTTTCATTCTTCTTGTCTTTATCCCCCTTACTGTCCTTTTCATCTTTCGGCCCAAACCACTTTTTCCACGAATCATTATTCAATGTATACGAGAAAGAACCGCTATACCCCTGAAAACGACCAAAACGTCCGTATGACCATTCTGTACGGTTGCCTTCCACTACCTTGCCGTCTTTATCAAACTCATAAGCATACGTAGCAAACTGGGCGTTCATATTAAAAGTATAACTCTTGGTCAGTTTCAAGCGCAGATTCATACTCAAATTTCCCCAAGGTTTCTCTTTAGCCGCCGCATTATAGGAAATACTGGCTCCCAACTGGTCAATCAAGCTGATTTTCTTCACTCCGGTAGTATCCGCATCGGATTTCACTTTCATTTCCACATTATTATCTATAGAGAAAGTGAAATTCTCGGATTTACCACTGGGCGAGAAAGAGTAAGGCAAACCTTCATATGGATTATAAGTCTGAGTACGTACTTCTCCATCCGTATCAGTATAAGTATACGTTCCCACATATCCATACCTAGACGTACTGAAGTCCGGTGCATAACTCATGCTCACCGAAGGAGTAAAGACGTGACGGATCATTTCAATCTTGTCGCCAAACAATTTCTTCCACGGTTTGTAGAAACCATACATCTTGGTATTCACCTGCAAGCTCAAATCATAGTTATACACACGGTTGAAACCGTTGATTGTATCTCTCCGCACATTATTAGGTGCCGACGGATCATAACTCTGCTCCACCTTGCGCATATACCAGCGCTCGGTATAGTTGAAAGAAGGCACAACGTTGATATATTTAAACAAAGTGAATGTAGCGCTGATAGGAATCTTATGCTGCATACCATTAGTCCATTTATTCAAGCCCTGCTTCAGAATCAGATTATCCTTGGTATTAATCGAGTTCGTCATCTGGCCGGTATATTGGAGTGAGATTTTCTCATACCAACGTTCATCACCTACCGCTTTCTTACGCTTGAACGGATAAATACGGTTCAATGAAATATTCAAATCCGGCAACGTCACACTGATAGAAGAGTCACGCGTATTCTGAGAGATATTGAATGTACTGGACAGATTCAATCCTATTTCGGGGAAATTGCGCGAATAACTCACACTAGACGTCTTGGTGTTATTTGAATACTGCTGCGGGTTGTACAAACTACTCAGGTTACGCTGGTCATAACTACTGGTCGCAAAGTTCACATTCGCCGAAAAAGAGCTGTTAGGGTTAGCCTTGGCATCCTGTCTGTGACTCCATGCAATTCTGAAATCTTTTGTAACCATATAGTCCGGCATATTCTTCTCACCGGTTTTCGTTACCAGATAACTGGCATTGAAATTACCGCTATATTTATATCTCTTGTTATAATTAGACTGCACGGACAGTCCCCATGAACCTTTCGTAAAGATCTCACCCAACACTTTCAAATCCATACGGTCACTGATGGCGAAATAATATCCCCCATCACGCAAATAAAAACCACGATTCATTTCATCACCGTATGTAGGCATAATGAATCCTGACGAATAACTGCTGTTAAACGGAAAAAATCCGAAAGGAATAGCGATAGGCAACGGCACATCCTCCACCACCAGCTGGGCAGGACCGAAAACCACATTTTTCTTAGGACGCACTTTCGCCATGGAAAGTTTCAGATAGAAGTGAGGATGTTCGTGATTATCACACGTAGTATATCGTCCGTGACGCAAATAAAGTTCATCATTAGCACCTTTCTTCGACTCCTCACTGGTAACGTATCCTTCCCCCTGCTGAGTAACGATATTATTAATGAACCCCTTCTTCGACTTGAAGTTATAACGCATGATTTTTGACTCATACGGAGTCTCGCCATCCTTAAAGACAGGAGTACCTTTTTCCACGCCAGCCGAGTCGGGAACACCACGGGCATACACCGTACTGCTATCCATGTTCATTGTAATCACGGCAGAGGTCAACTCTATTTTCTCATAGTTCACCTTACCGTCACCATACAGATGGGCATATCCGCCCTCAGTGAATACGATAGAGTCATTTGCTTCATAAATAACAGGCGCATCCAACGGCTGTTTCTTTTTAGGTGCAACCGTATCGATAGACAACGTATCTACCAAAGCACTATCTACTTTCAGGGAATCATTACCGGATGCAGAATTCCGCTTTCTGCGTTGAGCACCTGTACTTAAAGAAAGTGACAGGCATGCAAATAGTAGTAGGAATGTTATAAATCTATGTCGTTTTAGTGGCGTCATTCACAAATCATTTACGCTTTTGAGGGGCAAAATTAAGCATTATCCGCCAATAATGAACTATTTAGCGGATATTTAATTTATTTTTAAGGCTTACAAGAAACATTCGCACCAATGGTTAAAACGGATTATCCCATCTTCCCCATAACGTGAAATACTCTTTAACGCCTTCTCCACGCTCTTTTCCCTGTTCAGATGCGTCTTTGAGAAAAACTTGTCGGCAAAGCAAATAACCTGTTCTTCCAGCGAAACCGGAACCATATTCCGATGAGGAACAGGCAACTGCTGGTCAATAATACTTTGCAAAGACATACCCGCTCCCGTATGTCTCTCACAGACCAATGCATGACGCGGAAATCCTTCTTTCCGCATCAGATCAGCCCCCAAATATCCATGACAAATATAAAGATAAGATCCGAAACAACAAATGCCCTCAGCATCCGTCATAAAAATACCAATATCGTGCAGCATCGCCGCCTCTTCCAGAAACTGCTTGTCCAGATTCAATTCCGGATGCTTTCCGGCAATCCATAACGCCTTATCGGCCACCGAACGGCTATGCGCCAGCAGGATATGTTTCAGTTCATTATCTTCAGGATAATATTTATTAATGATAGCAAGTGCGTCCATTCTCAATTAAATTCTTATTTTTGTGCAATATTACAAAATAATCGCCACATATCATGAAAACAAAATACATTTTCCTATACTGCCTCTTGTTTATCTGCAACGCCGTGACCGCGCAAAAGGTTATCACCGGAGCCGAACAGATGGGCCGTCTCTTACCTATATTAAAAGGGAAGCGTGTGGCATTGGTTGTAAACCAAACCTCCAAAGTAGGAGAAACCCATCTGTTGGACACCCTGCTTGCAGCGCATATACAAATAAAAAAGGTATTCGCTCCCGAACACGGCTTCCGGGGTGATGCCGATGCCGGAGAAACCATCAGGAACGGAAAAGATACCCGCACGGGAATACCCATCCTGTCCCTTTACGGTAAAAATAAGAAACCTACAGCCACACAGCTACAGGACATAGACCTGATTGTGTTCGACATTCAGGATGTAGGCGCCCGTTTCTATACCTATATCAGCACCATGCAGTATGTAATGGAAGCTTGTGCCGAGAACCGGAAACAACTGGTCATCACAGACCGGCCCAATCCTTGTGATTACGTGGACGGCCCTGTGCGACAGAAAAACCAGAAAAGTTTTGTGGGTATGCACGCCATCCCCATTTTACACGGTTGCACTGTAGGCGAGCTGGCTCAAATGATCAATGGCGAAGGCTGGCTGCCCAACGGCAAAAAATGCGCGTTGACCGTCATCCCCGTGGAAGGCTGGAAACACGGACAACCCTATTCGCTTCCGGTAAAACCCTCTCCCAACCTGCCCAACGACCAGGCAATTGCCTTATATCCTTCACTCTGCCCGTTTGAAGGTACAGCCATCAGTGTGGGCAGAGGTACTCTTTATCCTTTTCAAGTAATCGGTTCACCGGATATCCGCATCTCCTCCTTTTCTTTCAGACCGGAAGCCTTGGAAGGCTTTGACAAGAATCCGATGTATAAAAACCAATACTGCTATGGCAATAATCTCCGCCATATCACCGCCCCGAAAGGATTCTCTTTAAAATACATCATCACCTATTATCAAGCTTATCAAGACCTTGGGAAAGCGGACAAGTTCTTTACCCGCCCGCAATGGTTCGACCTGCTGATAGGGAACCGTACCGTAAGGGAACAAATCATGAAAGGAGCCAGTGAAGAAGAAATCCGTGCAGGATGGCAGAACGAACTGGAAGCCTACAAAAAGATGAGAGAAAAATACCTGCTTTATGAATAATATTTCCTTCCAAGCTGACAGATTTCGTCAAAAAAGGAGACAACAACCCAATCTATTCAGGACACGCAGCACCATTCCTCTGCATCCACCAAGCCCCAACCACAAACGGCTTTCCAACCGCCAACACATGGAATCCGTTTCAATCTTCTTTCCGGAAGGCCTGCATACCTTTCTCACCACCCCGATGATATCCGTGTCCTCACATTCCTCATAAAAACGGCAGACGCCATCCCCCTGCATCAGATAACGACTGCCTCTTTTTTGAATAATCCGATGCAATACATACCGGTCTGTCTGCCGGAACAGAATGACATCAAAAAGTTTCAACTCCTCCTTATCATACGGCCCCACCACCACTTCATCCTTCCCATTTCTCAGTAAAGGCATCATGGAATTGCCTTTCACCCGGAACTTCACACTCCTGCCACTTTTGATTTCCGACTCCACCCACGCAAAGAAACATTCATTCGCTATCCGCTTCATACCCATCTCCATATAAAGTACGACATACTAATTTCACCGCCTCCGCATCGGGCAAACACTCCAGATGATAAACAGGAATGGATGAAACCATCTTTTCCAACAGACTACAAACCCCACAGTATAATTCCTCCTCGTATGCAAATGCAGGAGGAGCAGACGGATGCAAAGCTGCATAAGCCTGCAAAGTGTTCAATCTCCGTATCTTGTTATACGGTGCTTGTGACAAACGTACACATCCGGCCAACGGATAACGCTCCGCCTTATAACAAGGAGTCTTCCCACTCCACGGACTGCCATATACCCACACGCCCCCCTCTTCATAACGCACAATGGGACTGTCATCATTCAGCAACTTACTTCCTGCTATATTTTCCCTCCACAAACGGGTATGGGTACTTTTGCCGGTTCCGCTTTCACCTAAAAAAAGAACCGCTTTCCCCTTATAAACAATACAACTGCCATGCAAGGCAACCGTATCTTTCCGTACCGTCATCAGGCCATACCCCATCCATAAGGCAAACCTTAAAAGACGGGGAGAATAATTACCATATAAACAGATACCTCTCCCGGTTCCACCCATCGTCCGGAGATAAAGCGACGGTTCTCCCTGCGGAGCCAGTTCCAACAAAAAGCTATCCCCACTCACACCGAAAGTACCGGTTACATCTTCATATCCGAACCCATAGGACTTTCTCTGAAAAGCCGGAAAACCCCAACCGTTTCCTTCCCAAACAGTAAAATCCGGCAACCAAGCACCCTCATATACATCTTTTGCCGAAACCAGATCCGGTTGCCAAACAAAAGGCTTGAAACCGCTGATACCATCCACCGCCTCCATCAACCTTTCGTCCGGCAGCGCGAAGCAGTGGCCACCTATTTTATAAATTCGATCCATTGTCTTTTCCATTTAATCTGATTACACGATGACAATACGCCAACGAACTTTCCCGATGGGCTATCGTAAGAACAGTCAGCCCCCTACACTCCTTCATCAGACCGAGAAGCATTTCATTGACAGCCCGTTCAGTCTCATTATCCAATGCAGAAGTAGCCTCATCCAGTAGAAGCACCTCCGCTTTCTTATACAAAGCACGGGCTATGCCTACCCGTTGTTTCTGACCTCCCGAAAGCCTTCCTCCCCCTTCACCCAAAGGAGTATCCATTCCTTGCGGCAATTCATCCACCCAAGCATCCAATCTCACCAGCCTCACTATCTCCGCTACCCGTTCCTTATCTATAGACCGGCATCCCAAAGCAATGTTTTCCGCCAAGGTCCCATCCAGCACAAACACTTCCTGTTGCACATATCCCACCCTGCGATGCCATTCCTGCCTCGGCACATCGGCAAGCGACCTGCCATCTATCCGAATAGCGCCTTTATCCGGAGTGATAAATCCCAAAAGCAGATTAAACAAGGTAGATTTACCCACGCCACTCTCACCACAGATACCTACATATTCCCCCTTACGAATAGTACAACAAAAGTCCTTTAGAACCTCTTTACTTTCAGGATAAGCATAGGTGAGGTGTTCTATCCGTATCTCTTTTTGAAAAGAAAACGCTTCCTGCCCCCATGATGGAGAAACTGCTTCCATCCCCTTATCCCCCAATCCTTCCTCTATAATCCGCAGAGAATAGACCGCATTCTGTACTTGTGTCCAACCACCTAAGATGCCGCGCAAAGCGGGTAACAGCCGGAAAGCCGCCACAGCAAAGACACCTACCAGCGCTTTGATATCCCCTGTTCCGAAAACGGTGAGCAAGGTCAGCCCCGATATGACCGCCATTTCGGAAAGGCAAAGAGGAAGATGCTGTATCGTTTCCAGTTTCAAACGGCTCTCACTGATTTTCCTCACCCTTTGGGCGAATGCCTGCTGAAGAAAAGGAAACGCCGCATTCAGTTCCAATTCGGCATACCCTTTCATCGTTTCCGTGACCAGCCGGGATTGCTCACGACGAGCCTGCTGCTCCTGCTCACCATAACGGCGCATCGGTTTCCTGATCCCCCATCCGTAAATCAGCATGAAAGGCAGAAAGGCAATATACAGCATCAGTACCGTCAACGGAGCGTAAACCAACAAAGCTGCCGTCACCCAAAAAACAAGCAGCAGTTCTCCTGTCATGCGAAGCAAGGGGGAAAGAAGGTTTAAAGAAAAAGCATAACAGATATAGTTCACCTCATATCCCAGCCGGATACTCCCCCTGCTGCGTATAAACAATAATCCCCGTTGATAGTAAGAAGTAAAGAGAGAAAAGCTGAGCCGACGGTAAAGAGACATCAGAAAATGGTTTTGAAAACGTGAAAGCCCCGCTGCCAAAGCGTTTTTCACCAAAATAAAGACTATTGCCACCAGACAAAATAACAGGGCGGCATCTTTATCCCTCCCGTCATCCAACAGAAAAAACAAGACAGGCAACAGGGCAGCGAGTCCGGCAAAGTCAAGTAATGCGCAAAGAAATACGGCACAAACCACCCTTATCCCCATTTTCCTTTCATCAGGCAACAACAAACGGCAGATTCTTTTCAACATAAACCGCTTATTTTCGTTCCGTCTGGAAGATGGTATGGGGAGAGCGCAGATGCAACAGAATAGAATTTCCAACCCATTTGCACAGTGAAATGCGCAACACGCTGTTGCACGCACGATGAGTATGCAGCATACGTTTGGTTTTATAAACCAGAATGCCCCATTTATTCTTCGCCGGAACTGACATCGTATAGGGTGGCCGGATGATTTCCCGTAAGATTTCCTCCGCCAACTCTTCTCCTCCATATACAGGAACGGAAGTTCCCAAATAATCATTACAGAGGCGG
>OGEV01000035.1_pt1 | contig 19179 bp, 20 predicted proteins | sample 1570821 | NCBI WGS metagenome assembly OGEV01 (sample SAMEA2582045, study PRJEB24529) | metagenome | biome: Human gut stool | place: China | collected 2011
TAGGTATCATTTCCACTAAATTCCGTTTTCGTATCCGCGAAATGGTAGACCAACATTTTCCGAAAGATTTTTTTGACATTATTATCGGAGGAGAGGATGTAAAGCAAGCCAAGCCAGATCCCCAAGGTATAAAAAAAGCACTACGCCGGCTGCATCGCCGGAAAAGCGAAACACTCTACATCGGTGACAGCACAGTGGACGCAGAAACCGCCCAAGCAGCCAAAGTAGACTTCGTAGGTGTGCTCAATGGCATGACAACCCGCGAAGAACTGATGGTCTACCCACACCGGCAAATACTAGACAATCTTTCGTTACTTCCATTAATTCATAAATTCACCCCTTACGAACCAGACAAACATTTTCCGGAAAAGTTCTTTTATTCTTCCTGTTTTCCCCAAAAAATAGTAGCCTTCTACAAACTGCTCCATCAAAAACAAATAAGAGGGAAACATGAAATAAAAGAAAATCCGACATGTTGCGTCTGTAAGAACTGCAGAAACACGTTTCAAGGAAATTATTGTCCCCATTGCGGACAAAACCGCCACACGCCACGTTTTACCATACGAAATGCCTTTCAGAATATTTTAAGTGGGTTCTTTAACATAGACCATGGTTTCAGCCGTAACCTGATAGAACTACTCTACCGACCAGGATACATGATACGGGATTATCTGAAGGGAAAACGTGTACATTACTATAAACCATTTCAAACCTTGTTCGTTCTGGCTGCTCTATACATCATGGGCGTACAACTCATTGACCCGGCAGCGATAAAACTATCGGAAAAGGAAATGGAAGAAGAGCCTACTATCGCCAGCCTGATGGACGACATCAAGTACCAACAGGAACAGACATCAGACAGTTGTACCAAATATTATCTAGGACAAAGTATTACCTATGCAGACAGTGCACAGTGGGCCCAAACTCACAGTTTATCAGAATCAATACAAGCACAAATCGATGCAAAATTCAGCAATCAAGACCCCAATGAGCTAAAAAAAGAAATAAGCAAACAAATAAAAAAGGAGCTTAAACAAAAAATAAAAGCAAAAAACGGCGAGATTGATGACTGGAGAGGTCTGATGAAAGAAATTGGTACGACTTTGGCAAGACAAGATAGCTTACGGATGGCCACTTTAGGAAGAGAAGCCAACAAACAAGACTCAACCATATCGGAAATAAGAAAAAACATATTGGCAAACATGGCCCAACAAGATAATCCCTATGAAGATCAAGATATCTGGAATGATTTGAGCGAAGCCGGAAGTGAAATGAAAAATGTCTTTAACGAAATGACTAACAATTATTTCACAGAAAATAGCTTTCTCTCTGCAGTCGGTAACCTGATGAAAAGTTGGATACATGGCAACAAAGCCTTCAGCATCCTTGCTCTGCTCCCTCTTTTTACAATAAGCACCCGGTTAAGCTTCTGCCGGACCTCTATCGGACGTAGACTAAATCTGACGGAAAACTTTTTTGCACAAGTTTATATAGCCTGCCAAATCTTATGGATTTCTTTACTGATCCTGCCATTTACCGGAACAGCACATTTGAATGATATTTTTGATTTAAGTTACAAAGCAATCTTTATATTATTTGTCTGGGATTACCGCCAACTGTTCGGACTTTCCTGGTGGAAAAGCTTCTGCCGTACAATAATCATGTTTTGGTATTGCTTTTTGGGACTGTTGCTAGTCTGTTCTATCATTATAGGCATCATTGTATTGATAGCCTATATTATACAATGGGGTAAATAAAAGTACAATCACACAAACCTTATTTATACAATCGCGCATCCACAAAATGCAATATGAATAAAAACATTGAGTACAAGAAAAAAGAAGATGTTTTTTCTTTGCAGATATAAATAAATATAGTAATTTTGTGCCCGATTTAGTCCGATGAGGTAGAAAAGTGAAGGCAGTGATGCATTCCACCTTACGGAGAAAACCGTTTAATATTATAAAAAGATGTACGTAATTGTAGAAATTAACGGTCAGCAGTTCAAAGCTGAAGAAGGCAAAAAACTGTTTGTACACCACATTCAGAACGCAGAAAACGGCGCAACTGTTGAATTTGAAAAAGTATTGTTGGTAGACAACAATGGAACAGTAACTGTAGGTGCTCCTACTGTAGAAGGTGCCAAGGTAGTTTGTGAAGTAGTATCTCCGCTGGTAAAAGGCGACAAAGTACTTGTATTCCACAAAAAGAGAAGAAAAGGTTATAGAAAACTGAACGGTCACCGCCAGCAGTTTACAGAGTTAACTATTAAACAAGTTATTGCTTAATCATTTAAAATTTAAGAAGAAATGGCACATAAAAAAGGTGTAGGTAGTTCTAAGAACGGCCGTGAATCAGCAAGTAAGAGATTAGGCGTTAAGATATTTGGTGGACAGGCTTGTAAAGCAGGTAACATCATTGTTCGTCAGAGAGGTACAGAATTCCATCCGGGTGAAAACATCGGTATGGGACGTGACCATACTCTTTTCGCTTTAGTAGATGGTACAGTATGTTTCAAAGTAGGTCGCAATGACAGAAGATCTGTTTCTGTTGTTCCGGCTGTAGAAGCATAATCAGTTACAAAATAAAAAAATTGAAAGACTCTTCATTCCTTGAAGAGTCTTTTCTTTTAGAATACCCTGAACACTAAAACCTTACCTTCAGTTCGGATTATAAAATGCCTGGCCAATGCCTCATTCAAAGTCCCTTGCCACCAATTGGTAAACACAGACAAAGGATAAGCCAACCCTTCGGCAGATAAAGCCGTACTATTCATATTAAAAACAGAAATCTGCTGACCGATATAAGATTCAAACATACTGTCCTCCCTTATGGGAACAAAAATACCATAATCAGTCATCATACTAACCTCCGCCTGCTCCATATAATCCGCCAGCAAGCTGACATTCCCTATTGTATGATCTTCTCTTTTTCCTGTAGCCCCCATGATAGTAATACGCTTCCTCTCCTGTGACAGGCAGAAGCGAAATGCCTTACTCAAATCATTTGTTTCCTGCTCTGCCTCACTATGAATCAACGAAGCATATCGCTCTTTAATATCCGGCAATAAAGAATCGCCATCGCCAACAATGGCTTCCGGCATTCTACCTGAACGAATATAAGTATTTGCTGCCCCGTCACAACAAACCACATAAGGACACTGCCTCAACCACTCCAGTGCCAACGGATGGGAAGGGAAATCACCATCAGCCAGAATAATTGTTTCCGGCACGTCACATCCTATCGGTAATTTATACTCTTTCATAAGATAAATTCATTAATTGTTTCCACTTCAAATAACCGAAACAAGCGATTACCGCATAAAGTCCATACAAAAAAGAAGTGAAATATAAATCTTTGTAAATATAGATACCACAAGAAACAGCATCAACAACCAGCCATGCCAACCATTGTTCCACATATTTATGTGCAAGCATCCACATGGCAATAATACTAAGTGCTGTTGTAAAACTATCCCACCAGGGCACCGTACTATCTGTACAAGTTTCGAGAATAATCCCTATCAGCACAAACACCACAAGCAGCACAACAAACATAGGCAACAGCAGCTTAGACGGTGTGCCGGAAACAGGCTTCTCCCCTTTATCCGGCGTATGGCGCAACCACATCCACCAACCATAAATTCCAGCCAACAAATAATAGATACTGATAACAGAATCGGCATACAGACCCACTTGATAATAAACAACTATATAAATGGCAGGCATAATGACACTGACCGGCCACAACCAAATGCTCGCCCTATATTCAAACCATAAATAAAGCAGACCGATTAAAGCGCCCGCTATCTCAAGATAATTCATCTTTCTTACTTTTCATTTTCTAATCCGGATGCAAAAGTAACGAATAACTCATACACCTTACCATTTTTTTATCTATCTTTGTCCATTAATTCAAGAAATATCAAAAAGACTGAAAAGATATGCTTACCATTAAACAAATTACAGAGAATACGGAAGAGGTAATCCGCGGACTGGAAAAGAAGCATTTTAAAGATGCAAAAGCAACGATAGAACAAGTGCTTGCATTCAATGACAAAAGACGTAGCACGCAGAATCAATTAGATAAAAACCTGGCAGAAGTGAACTCGCTCTCCAAATCTATCGGGCAACTGATGAAAGAAGGGAAGAAAGAAGATGCTGAAACAGCTAAAGCACGTGTAGCCGAAATCAAAGAAACCAGCAAAGCTTTACAAGCAGAAATGGACAAAGCACAGGAAGACATGACCAACCTGCTTTACACCATTCCCAATGTTCCTTATGACAGTGTGCCCGAAGGTGTAAGCGCTGAAGACAATGTGGTGGAAAAAATGGGCGGTATGGAAACCGAACTCCCCAAGAATGCGCTTCCCCATTGGGAACTTGCCAAAAAATACGACTTGATAGATTTTGACTTGGGCGTGAAAATCACAGGGGCAGGTTTTCCTGTATATAAAGGTAAAGGGGCACGTCTTCAACGCGCATTAATCAATTTCTTCCTGGATGAAGCCCGCGCTTCCGGTTACGAAGAAATCATGCCACCGACGGTAGTAAACACCGCATCGGGCTACGGAACAGGACAACTTCCCGACAAAGAAGGACAAATGTATCATTGTGAAGTAGATGATTTGTACTTGATTCCAACCGCAGAAGTTCCTGTAACCAATATCTATCGTGACGTGATTTTGGACGAAAAACAATTGCCTATCAAGAATTGCGCATATACTCAATGTTTCCGTCGTGAAGCCGGATCTTACGGCAAAGACGTACGTGGGTTGAACCGTTTGCACGAATTCTCAAAAGTAGAACTGGTACGCATTGACAAACCCGAACATTCCAAACAGTCACATCAGGAAATGTTGGACCATGTAGAAGGCCTGTTGAAGAAATTAGAACTCCCCTATCGCATTCTCCGCCTTTGCGGTGGTGATATGAGTTTTACAGCTGCACTTTGCTTTGACTTTGAGGTTTATTCGGAAGCACAACAGCGTTGGCTGGAAGTAAGTTCTGTATCCAATTTCGATACGTATCAGGCTAATCGCCTGAAATGCCGTTACCGTTCTGCCGAAAAGAAAACAGAATTATGCCATACTTTGAACGGTTCCGCACTGGCTTTGCCGCGTATTGTTGCAGCCTTATTAGAAAATAATCAGACTCCGGAAGGTATCCGTATCCCTAAAGCATTAGTTCCTTATTGCGGATTCGAGATGATTGACTAATAACAGCTAATTACATATATTGAATGTCATTCTGAGTATTATTCAGAATCCGATCTTTCCCGACAGATTCTGTCTTGTATGCAGAATGACATTCTTTTTTATTATTTCAACCTGATTACTAACCATTTAACCTATTATTATGAATACTTCACAGAAAAATTTCATGGTACCTCTTGCCTTTGTAGGCATGATGTTTTTTGCAATTGGTTTTGCATTGGGCATTAACTCTTTCCTAATGCCGGTATTAGAACGGTCAATGGAAATGTCGGCTTCAGAATCCAATCTCCTGCTTGCCGCCACGTTTGTTCCATTCCTAATTTTTGGTATACCGGCCACCAAATGCATTGAAGCCATCGGTTACAAAAAAACAATGGCTCTTTCATTCATCATTTTCGCTATCGCTTTCGGATTATTCATCCAAGCAGCCGCTACAGAATCTATTGTATGGTTTCTTTTCGCCTCATTCATCTGTGGTGCCGCCAATGCAGTACTCCAAGCGTCAGTAAATCCATATGTAACTATTCTTGGACCTATAGAGTCTGCCGCAAAACGTATTTCCATCATGGGTATTTGCAACAAACTGGCTTGGCCTGCTACTACTCTTTTTATTACCTTAGTAATCGGCAAAACCATAGACCAAATAAAAATGGAAGATTTGTTCCAGCCATTTGGTATTATTGTCGGTATTTTCGTTGTATTAGGCATTATCGCCTTAATGGCTCCACTGCCTGAAGTAAAAGCTGCCGGAGAGGATGCCGCCACAGATGCGGAAGAAGCGGTTGCCTGTCCGTATGCAGAAGGTAAAACTTCCATCATGCAATTTCCTCACTTGCTATTAGGAGTACTTGCTCTTTTCCTTTATGTAGGTGTGGAAACCATAGCCTTGGCAACTGCAACCGGATATGCCAAAGCATTGGAGCTGCCGGGTGACAATTACGGATTTATCCCTTCCATTGGTATGGTAGTAGGATACATTTGCGGCGCAACCTTAATCCCTAAATATCTGAGCCAGGCTACCGCAATGAAAATATGTGCCATCATAGCCATCATTGGTTCTGCATTAGTAGCAACCATGCCGGCTGAAATTTCAATCTATTGCATATTCTTTATGGCATTAGGATGCTCATTAATGTGGCCCGCATTATGGCCTCTCGCAATGGCGGATCTCGGCAAATTCACCAAAGCCGGCTCTTCATTGCTAACCATGGCTATTGCCGGTGGAGCAGTTATGCCATGGGTGCGCGGTGTGGTTCAAGATGCAACTAGCTTCCAGACCTCCTACTGGATCTGTGTTCCCTGTTTCCTTTTCATCCTATATTATGGAATGATAGGATATAAAATCAGAACAAAGAAATAATCTCTTTTTCACATCAAGAACAAACTGCAACAAAATCAAAAACGGATTTATCATGATAGGATCAGCCGCCCCTCACAAAAGGGCGGCTTTTCTTTTGTCTTTAAAAAATATAATCCTACCTTTGCATAAATTATCAATTTGACAATCAACTCAGAAAAACAACGAACTTATAGTATAGCAAAATGAATAAGATTATTTCAAAAGAACATTTCTCGGAAAAGGTCTTTAAATTGGTCATAGAGGCACCTCTGATTGCCAAGTCACGTAAGGCCGGACATTTCGTAATTGTCCGTGTCGGTGAAAAAGGAGAACGTATGCCACTTACTATCGCCGGTGCCGATCCCGTAAAAGGTACCATCACACTGGTAGTACAGGAAGTTGGTCTTTCTTCTACACGACTTTGTGAATTGAACGAAGGAGATTATATTACAGATGTTGTTGGTCCGCTGGGTAAAGCCACCCACATTGAAAATTTCGGAACTGTAGTCTGTGCCGGAGGAGGAGTAGGCGTTGCTCCGATGCTTCCTATCGTACAGGCTTTGAAAGCTGCCGGCAACCGCGTAATTACCGTATTGGCCGGACGTACCAAAGAATTAATTATCCTTGAGAAAGAAATGCGTGAAAGCTCTGATGAAGTAATCATTATGACAGACGACGGCTCATACGGGCGCAAAGGATTAGTGACTGAAGGCGTGGAGGAAGTAATCAAACGTGAAACGGTAAACAAATGTTTCGCCAAATTCGTTTGCCTGCTGACTAAAAAATATGAAATTCCCACAGACGTTTCTCTGAACACCATTATGGTGGATGGAACCGGTATGTGTGGTGCCTGCCGTATCACTGTAGGAGGCAAAACACGTTTTGTTTGTGTTGACGGCCCGGAATTCGACGGCCATCAAGTAGATTTTGACGAAATGTTGAAACGCATGGGAGCTTTCAAAGATATAGAAAAAGAAGAAATTCACAAACTAGACACCGAAAAGCCGACGACTTGTGAAGCGACTAAAGAACTGGACGGCCGGGATGCCGAATGGCGTGCAAGCTTACGTAAAGCCATGAAGCCTAAAGAACGAATGGCTATCCCCCGTGTAAAAATGAACGAACTGGATGCAGAATACCGTTCACATAGCCGTAAGGAAGAAGTCAATCTAGGTTTGAATGAAGAGCAAGCTGTAACGGAAGCAAAACGTTGTTTGGACTGCCCCAACCCTACTTGTATGAACGGATGCCCCGTAGGAATCAATATCCCGAAATTCATCAAAAATATAGAACGCGGTGAATTCCTTGAAGCTGCCAAAACCTTAAAAGCAACCAGTGCATTACCTGCTGTCTGCGGGCGTGTATGTCCTCAAGAAAAACAGTGTGAATCACAATGCACTCATCTGAAAGCCGGACACGAAGCCGTTGCCATAGGCTATTTGGAACGTTTTGCTGCTGATTACGAACGTGAAAGCGGTCAAATATCCGTACCGGAAGTAGCGCAAAAGAACAACATAAAAGTGGCAGTTATCGGTTCAGGTCCCGCCGGACTCTCATTTGCTGGAGATATGGCTAAACAGGGATACGATGTCACTGTATTCGAAGCTTTACATGAAATAGGGGGTGTATTAAAATATGGGATTCCCGAATTCCGCCTACCCAATAAAATCGTAGATGTAGAAATTGACAATTTATCCAAGATGGGTGTCAAATTCATGAAGGACTGCATCGTAGGAAAGACAATCAGTGTGGAAGACTTGGAAGCAGAAGATTTCAAAGGTATATTTGTAGCATCAGGTGCCGGGCTTCCCAACTTCATGAATATCCCGGGTGAAAATTCTATCAATATCATGTCTTCCAACGAATATCTGACTCGTGTAAATCTAATGGATGCAGCCAGTGAGGATTCAGATACTCCTGTAACATTCGGCAAACGTGTAGCAGTAATCGGCGGTGGTAACACAGCTATGGACTCTGTCCGCACAGCACGCCGCTTGGGAGCAGAACGCGCAATGATTATTTACCGCCGTTCGGAAGAAGAAATGCCTGCCCGCCTGGAGGAAGTGAAACATGCTAAAGAAGAAGGTGTGGAATTCCTGACTCTGCATAACCCCATAGAATATATTGCCGATGAAAAGGGGCGTGTGAAACAAGTCGTTTTACAGAAAATGGAATTAGGCGAACCAGATGCTTCCGGCCGTCGCAGTCCGATAGCTATTCCAGGAGCAACAGAAACCATTGACATTGATATGGCGATAGTCAGCGTAGGCGTCTCCCCTAACCCGATTGTTCCCAGTTCCATCCCGGGATTGGAATTGGGACGCAAAGGAACAATTGCCGTAAATGAAAATATGCAATCGTCAATCCCGACTATTTATGCCGGTGGCGATATTGTGCGTGGTGGAGCTACAGTTATCCTTGCAATGGGTGACGGACGTAAAGCAGCTGCTTCCATGCATGCACAACTCTCCTCCAAATAAATATTATCATTTTCACTAATTTAGCCCGTTATTAAAAATTAACGGGCTATTTTTATTCTATACCGAAAATAAATCACACAGACAGAATGGACCCCATAAATCCATATAGACCTATATCGCCTATCTGACCAATGTACTGACATCAATTGAAATACATACCATGAATATGAACTCTGTCACTATATCTGAAAATAAAATACAAAACTTGATTACCAAATATTGAAGTAACTATCTAAATGTCTATATGAAGTGTGCTCCATGACAACAAAAGAGGTGTAAACGAATCCTTTTATTAACCAAATAAAATTTAAAGTATTCACATTATAAACAATTAATAACTCAAATTTAACCAGCATTAAACCCACTCCAGATTACTTTTGTTACCAATTATAACCATAAAGAAAAAACGAATGACCCAAAGGGTAAATTTTAGCATATTATTCTGCACTATCAGTATACTGACAGCACAAGCACAATGGAACAAACAGGACTCGATTCGTTTACAGGAGCTATTGAATGGAGATGGAGAACTAAAAATCAACACAGAAGCCGTAAAGTCTATCCATTTCGACTTTCAATCGGACAAAGACAATATAAAAGGTACTCCAATCATGTCCGAAGACAAACCGTGGATGAAGTTTCTGAAAGACTTGCCTAAAAACTTCGGCGACACAACCAAATGGGTACGCCCTAACTTTGTGCGTCTTACTCCCTACACTCCTTACACCACATGGCATGAAGATCCGGTTAATGATCCCATTTTCTTGAAAAGAAAAGACTCTCTGACAATATCATGGAAACTAAATATCAAACTGATTCCCGGTTTGCGAAACGGCTATGTAATATTACCTGCCGGCATGGATCAAACGGTAACTCCCAGTAATAACCCATTAATAGGAGGACTGGATGCCGACAAATTCCTGTATGAATCTTTAACCAAACGAGGACGTGCCATCCGACGTAATCGTAATCGTGCCAAAGGTTGGAAAATCTATCAAAGTTACGTACCAACCCGACAGGATTCCATCTTGTTTCCTAGAATCAGCAAAGTATCTGAACAAGATTCATTGCCCAAACAAGACACTTTGCTTATCAAAAAGGATTCAGCAATTATTAACCAAAACTCATTACTTCTTAAAGACAAAATAAACGGCAAGGACCAAACAGAGAAAAGCCGCTAAATGGTTCCACTTCAGTTCTGTTTTAAATGCCCAAACAGAAAATAATGTAAATACAGCCAATGTGATAACTTCTTGAATCACCTTGAGTTGCATAATATCAAACGGTCCTCCACTATCTTTGAACCCAAGACGATTGGCAGGAACCTGAAGACAATATTCAAAAAAAGCAATTGCCCAACTAAATGCAATCACACCAATCAACGGAAGGGCTGCAAACCAACTGAACTCTTGTCGCATTTTTAAATGACCATACCAAGCAAACGTCATAAAGACATTTGAAAAAATCAGCAAAATTACTGAATAAATACCATGAGACAACATATATTCTAATCTATTTTTTATCTGGAAACAATCTGCCTATAATATCCATTATGCTTTTAACAACTGCATATCAACAAGCATTTTGGGAGTGCAAAGATAATGGAAATAATCGAATTAAGAATAATACAATGAGTTATTGCCGCAACAAGCATGTTTTATTTCCGTTGAACAAAAAAGCAACCAATTCCACTCTTTCAATCTGCTATTTGTTAAGAAAAAAGTTCATTTGCTAAACCATGTTATAACAAGCTTTTTTTCTTTCTAAGAATTTGGACCCATCTCAGAAATTCGTATATTTGCACTGTGTTTTTCATAGTATTAGATTTAAGGTTAACAAAAGATTGGCTGTCTGGGAAGATAGCCTTTTTTATTTTATCCTTGTTAGCCCCCCCAAAAAAAGTGTCACTGCTAAAAATGAAAAAGGCAAAAACCAAAGTAAGATTGCTTGCAAAAATATAGGGAATGCCAAAGTATGTTTTTCCCGCATCAGAAAACATGTTTGTACACGTATATTCCCATATAGTTATACATACGTACAGACTTGTGCGGACGTATGTATGTATAATTATATGTCCAAAATAAAATTCCATATCAAAGACAAGGGCGTTTTTTAAAAACGTCTTGATCTTTTTTACCGTTACCGGAACTTTGTAAACCGTCATTCTATGGAAATCCCCCCCTTATGCACACTTCTTGCGAGAAAAAAGCCTGAAAACACCCTACTCCCTATCAAGCCTGAAATAGCCCACAATATATGTATATAACTGAGGACAAGCATGTTACACGAAAACATATTTTAGAACACTATGAGAGCATGAGAGCATAAGTGAGAACAAATATTTTTACTATATGCATATAAGTTGTTTATAATTAGTCTGTTATACAGACAGTGAGGGCATGAGGGCATAAACATCCGAACTTCCTCAAGAGAAAAACTGATACGTCAAGAACATTTCTGAAAGCTATCAGAGAACAAAACAATCCTTCAAGAACCAAAGTCCTTCCCCACGATTTTGCAGATAAACCTCAAACAGACCGAAAAAACCGCTTGTTAAAAACTTGTTTTTCAATTGAAAGGACAGAGAAGCACTCTTTACAAGGCAAAGTCATTTAAAAAAAGAAATAAAACATTGCCCGCAAATAAAGTCTTGCTAGCTTGTTCAAGAACTTTCTATTTATCACAAACTTCAAACTTTATTAAATCATTAAACCATTTCTACCCGTATTTGTCATCTAGGAAACAATAAATAGATTAGATTATGGAAAAAATTATTGAGAGAAATGTCCCTATTGCAGAAGAGAATGTAACATTATCAGGACAACCGGCAACAAATATGTTCGAAGACTGGAGTGAGAACATAACTGAAACAGATCTGTTGCATGAAGAAAAAGATAAAGGACTCTCCCCTAAAAAGAATCCCAAAAAACTAATGAAAGAAATGGATCAGATAGTACAGGATGACATTAAAAACATTCATTAATAACTATTCATCCAATCCCCTTTACTATTTTACATTTGTCCTAGGCTAGTGTACAAAAATCACTTGGCGAAAAGAGTATAAGGACAACTGAATACAAATAAATTGGAAACAGCTGCCATAAAAAACAGTTGTTTCCAATTTCAATTATGAACAAAATCTCTATGACGGCAAATTAATTAAGATAACAACACAAGTCTTGATGCCATCCTGTTGGAGCATTATTCACCTCAACAGGGGTAAAATGATTTATCGCAATCACATTCTTCACTCCACGTACTATATCTTTTGCAAACAACGCTGCAAGTCCTAATCCCATTACCCATACTAACACAACAAAAAACTTTCTCATATCCTAATATATTTAAATGGTTATTCTTATGACAAAGAGAAAACAAAGCCTATGCCAAAACAAGACAGGCTTTGATTATCAATTAAATACATTAAGAATAAGCTATTTTCAAAGAAAAATTGTAGAATATTTCTACACTTTCCCCAACAAACCAGACATGTACATCACCTTGTATCCGGCACAACAAACAACAGGAAGGATAACTTTATAACATTCTTCCTCATCTAAATACATTAATAATATTGATAGTTGGTTAAGCTGCACACAAGTACAAACAACTAACTATAAGCAGTTTCGTTATATCCCCTAATAACAAAACAACCATATCCACTATAAATCGTGTTCATTCATCCCAGGCAACAATTCTTCCTGAATATTTGTCATGCATTTCCACAAACTATACCGTGCTTCAGGATTCATTTTTTCTAGAGAATATAAAACCTCTTTCATATTTGAACGATTCGACAAACTTTCATAAGGACAATCTTTGATCTGTTTACGAAAACCGCGGATACGTGCCATTTCAATTAAATCCGCTTCATGTACCAAGCACATCGGACGAATAATTGTCATCTCAAATTTACGCATCACTAATTTAGGAGGCATTGTACTGAAGGCTCCCTGAAAAGTAATATTCATCAACAAAGTTTCCAAGATATCATCCATATGATGTCCTAAAGCAATCTTATTGCATCCTTGCTCCTTTGCCACCGTGAACAAAGCTTTTCTCCGATTCCAAGAACAAAGGAAACAAGGAGACTTCCGAGTGTCGGTACTCGGATCAAAAAAAGTTTCATAATGCACAAACGGCACCCCTAAATCCTCTGAGTAGCCTTTCAGATATTCCAAATCAGATTGATAAGGAATATTTGTCATGCCTACATGCACAGCTATCACTGTAAATTTCGGTTTCAAAATACGTGAACGCCTTGCCAATAGCTCCAACAGAGCCAAAGAATCCTTCCCACCAGAAAGACCTATCAAAATTTTATCACCATCCTCAATCAAGCGATACTTTACCACCCCCTTGTTAAAGCGTTGCTCCAACCTTCGCATTATTTTCTCGTCTTCCGTAAATTGTGCCATACATCTTCTTTAAAAATAGGGCACAAAAGTACATGAAAAGAATGATTTATGGAAGATTTAACAAAATAGAATTATGTGAAGCATGAGAATTCCAATTAATATTTGTATTTTTGAATCTAAATAATACGGATTATAAACTAACTATGTACAAAAAATATATCATTGGTTTATTTACTTTATGCTGCGCAGGCAATGCTGCGGCACAAAGCTTGGCGCAAGCCAAACAACTTTTCCTGAACGGAGAATTTGAACAAGCCAAACCTGCTTTCCAAAAGCTGGTAAAACAAGCCCCTTCTAACGCCAATTATAATTATTGGTATGGCGCATGTTGTTATGAAACAGGAGAAAAAAAAGAAGCACAGCCCTACCTTGAAAAAAGCGCCGCCCGCAAAGTCATTGACGCATACCGCTACTTAGGAAAACTATATTATGACATCTATCGGTTTGACGATGCCGTAGATAACTACGAACAACACATAGAATGGTTGGAAAAGAAAAAACGCCCTACCGAAATGGCTGAAGCAGAGCTGGAACAAATAAAGCAAGCAGCCCGTATGATAAAAGGAGTGGAAAACATTACTGTAATAGACAGCTTTGTAGTCGATAAAAATGATTTTCTAAAAGCATATAAAATCAGTAGAGAGTCGGGGGCACTCTATCACGATCCTGCGATATCCGGGACTGTCTATCAGACCGAAATGGGCAATAAAGTACTCTACGGAAACCAAAGCACAGACGGCAAGATGCAACTGTACTCCCGTATCCGTCTGTTGGACGGCTGGAGCGAGCCCGAACCCCTCACGTCCCTTAATGAACAGGGAAATGTAAACTATCCCTTCTTAATGTCAGATGGCATTACCTTGTATTATGCATCGGATGGAGAAGGCTCTTTGGGAGGATACGATATTTTTGTAACTCGCTATGATTCGGAAAATAGCAATTATCTTCGTCCCGATAATATAGGAATGCCATTTAACTCTCCCGCCAATGACTATATGTATGCCATTGATGAATTCAACAATATCGGCTGGTTTGCTTCAGACCGCTATCAGCCTGATAACAAAGTCTGTATCTATGTGTTTGTACCGAACTCTTCAAAAGAAGTATACAATTATGAAAGTACAGACGAACAGATCATCATAAATGCAGCCAGCCTGCGCTCTATCCATACCACTTGGAAAGATGAAGAGAAAGTACGAACCGGCAAGCAACGCCTGGCAGCCATAATGTATGCCAAAGAATCCGGAGAACAACAAAAAGACTTCACCTTGATAATAGATGATTCTGCCGTTTACCACACATTGAACGACTTCCGCTCTGCCGAAGCACGCAAACTTTACCAGCAAAGAATACAAAAGCAGAAGGATTATGACAACCTGAAGAAAAATTTGGATGACAAGCGCGAACAATATGCCCAAGGGAACAGTGCACGAAAGAAGAATCTGACACCCGCCATTTTGGAATTGGAAAAACGTACTGAACAACTTCTGAAAGAAATGGCCCAACTGGATATCAGTGTCCGCAACGAAGAAATAAAGAAGTTGAAACACTAATACAAAGATATTTATGGAAGTATTTATTATCGTATCGCTCATCTTGGCAGGACTACTTCTCTTTATTGTAGAGGTTTTCCTTATTCCCGGCATCAGTATAGCCGGAATAGCATCAGCCATCTGCCTGCTATATGCCAACTATTACGCTTTCGACACATTAGGACCGATAGCAGGATTCATTACTTTGATAGCATCCGTCCTAAGTTGCATAGCCATTATCGTTTGGTTTATGCACTCAAAAACCATGGACAAGCTTTCTTTGAAGAAAACACTGGATTATAAAATCGATCCCCTAAAAGGAACCCATATCCGCATCGGAGACAAAGGTATAGCAATAACCCGCCTTGCACTGATAGGCAATGCAAACTTTAACGGACACATCATCGAAGTGCGCTCTGCCGATGGTTTGATTGATGAGAATCCTCCCATTTATGTAGAAAGAATGGTTGAAGGAACGGTGATTGTACGCAAATTCAACCAATGATAGAGAAATGACTTACAAATACGAATTTATCAGGTTTCTTGATTGACATTCTCATTCAAGCATATTTTAGACAATAGTGAAAACAGCAAAAACTTGATATTGAGCTGTTCAAATATAAATATTTACTTTTAAACAACTGATTATTATGATCGAACCCAACTATCTTCCTTTCATCCTTATAGGAGGTGGAATTATTTTCGTGGTACTATTCTTTCATTATGTACCATTTTTCCTCTGGCTGTCTGCCAAAGTTTCGGGGGTACGCATCTCATTGGTGCAATTATTCTTAATGCGCATCCGTAATGTCCCTCCTTATGTCATTGTCCCGGCAATGATTGAAGCACACAAAGCCGGCTTAAGCAACATAACCCGAGATGAATTGGAAGCTCATTATATGGCAGGCGGGCATGTGGAAAAAGTAGTGCACGCACTAGTATCCGCGTCCAAAGCCAATATCGAACTGTCTTTCCAAATGGCAACTGGTATTGACCTAGCCGGTCGTGACGTATTCGAAGCCGTGCAAATGTCAGTGAACCCTAAGGTTATTGACACCCCTCCCGTTACCGCTGTAGCCAAAGACGGCATACAGCTTATAGCTAAAGCTCGTGTCACCGTACGCGCCAATATCCGCCAATTAGTAGGAGGTGCTGGAGAAGACACGATTCTAGCACGTGTTGGTGAAGGTATCGTGTCCTCTATCGGATCGTCCGAAAATCACAAATCCGTATTGGAAAATCCTGATTCTATCTCTAAATTAGTACTCCGCAAGGGCTTAGATGCCGGTACGGCTTTCGAAATCCTGTCTATTGATATAGCTGATATTGATATAGGCAGAAATATTGGAGCTGCTTTACAAATAGACCAGGCCAATGCCGACAAGAATATTGCACAAGCCAAAGCAGAAGAACGCCGTGCAATGGCCGTCGCCTTGGAACAGGAAATGAAAGCCAAAGCACAGGAAGCACGCGCTAAAGTTATCGAAGCCGAAGCTGAAGTGCCTAAGGCTATGGCAGAAGCTTTCCGCAGCGGCAATCTGGGCATATTACCGCATGAAGAATATACAAGCAGATACCTCCATGCGTGAAAATATTGCAAAACCCGAAACAACTTTCGGTAATGAGCCATTAAGTAAATAAAACTAGTATTCAACGATTAATATATTTTTCTTGGATGCGAATGGAACTGTTTTTCTCTTGATAATGCTAATATCAATGAAAGTTTATAAATCCGTAACATCTACATCTAGGAAATAATCTGTTTGCATACTCATTAAAAAGACAAGAAATATAACATTAATTATACTGGCCATTAACCACAAAAATAAAGATTATGAAAAAATATTATGCAGAATCTGAGTTGATTATCAATCCCGACGGCTCTATCTTCCACCTTCATATCAAACCTGAACAGTTGGCAAATAAAATAATTCTAGTAGGTGACCCCGGGCGTGTAGCATTAGTAGCTTCTCATTTCGATACTAAAGAATGTGAAATAGAAAGCCGTGAGTTCAAGACCATTACCGGTACTTATAAAGGAAAACGTCTCACCGTAGTTTCCACCGGTATAGGTTGTGACAATATAGACATTGTGATGAATGAATTAGATGCTTTGGCCAATATTGATTTCAATACCCGTTATGAAAAAGACCACTTGCGCCAATTGGAATTAGTACGTATCGGTACATGTGGCGGATTACAGCCTTATACTCCTGTTGGTACCTATGTTTGTTCTGAAAAGTCTATCGGTTTTGACGGACTGCTTAATTTCTACGCCGGACGCAATGAGGTTTGCGATCTGAAATTAGAACAAGCTTTTATAGATTACATGGGGTGGGAAGGTAATGTATGCATCGCCCACCCATACGTTATTGATGCCGACCGGGAATTAATAGACCGCATTGCGCAAAATGATATGGTCCGTGGCGTAACTATCGCCGCAGGAGGTTTTTTTGGTCCGCAAGGACGAGAACTCCGTATCCCATTGGCCGATCCTAAACAGAATGAAAAGATTGAGAAATTTGAATACAATGACTATCGCATCACTAACTTTGAAATGGAAAGTTCCGCCCTTGCCGGATTAGCACGCCTGATGGGACACAAAGCCATGACTGTATGTATGGTGATTGCCAACCGACTAATAAAGGAAGCCAATACCGGCTATAAAAACTCTATTGATGGTTTGATAGAAAAAGTCTTGGAAAGAATATAATTCCCAATTTAGGTGTCTATATAATATGGATAAGATTCACCGGATCATCTATCAATACTTATTCTTATTATCATCCAGAAGAAGATTGGCATAAACAGATTTTTTACAGAATAAGCCAACTCTTTTTACCTAACAGGGGACATCGCTTCATAGAAGACCATTTTTTGTAAAAAACAACAAGATGTCCCCTCATAAAACAAATAAAAATATGGAAACCAGTTTCAAACAAACAACTAGTAATAAAGTAGAACGTTACCATCTTTTCCTCCCTCAGTTTGAACTTTTAATATCAGATGAAAAAGAAGAAATAAGTGTTTTGGCCAATACTGCTGCTGCTCTTCGGGAAGCCTTCGGCTTTTTTTGGGTAGGTTTCTATCTGGTTAAAGACGACCAACTTATTTTAGGACCTTTTCAGGGAAGCACCGCCTGTTATCGCATCCATAAAGGAAAGGGAGTATGTGGGACCTCATGGGCAGAAGCCCGAACCTGCCCAATGTAGAACAATTCCCCGGACATATAGCCTGCAGTTCTCTTTCCCGCTCTGAAATTGTTGTTCCTATTCTTGCTAATGGACAAGTAAAGGGAGTATTGGATATTGACAGTAATCTATTAAACTTTTTTGATGAAACAGACCGCCGTTATTTAGAAGAAGTAACAGCCATTGTAGCTAAAACATTATATTATTAACCAAATGAAAATGATAAACCAAGATACAATCTGTGCCATTGCCACCGCCCAGGGAGGAGCCATCGGAATAATTCGTGTATCTGGCCCAAAAGCGATTGAAATAACGTCACGCATATTTACACCCGCCACAGGCAAGCCACTGACAGAACGGGCACCATATACTCTTACTTTCGGAAAGATTTGTTCCCCAAAGCGAAAAATTAATAATACACTTTTCCAACAAACAAGTGAAACGTTACAAAAAACTTCGTCAATTACTTCTTCTGCAGAAGAAGTAATTGACGAAGTTTTAATTTCCTTGTTCCGCGCCCCCCATTCTTATACCGGTGAAGACAGTACGGAAATCATGTGTCACGGTTCATCTTATATCCTGCAGCAAGTTATACAACTCCTGATCTATAATGGATGTCGTGCCGCTCTACCAGGTGAATACACCCAACGTGCTTTTCTAAACGGAAAAATGGACTTGAGCCAAGCCGAAGCTGTGGCCGATCTGATAGCCTCATCGTCTGCCTCCACCCATCGCCTAGCCATGAGCCAGATGCGCGGAGGATTCAGTAAAGAACTTTCTAACCTGCGTAACCAATTACTTCATTTCACTTCGTTAATGGAATTAGAACTGGATTTCAGTGATCATGAAGAACTAGAATTCGCCAATCGTGACGAACTGAGCAGTCTAGCTACCCATATCGAACAAGTTATTGCCCGGCTAGCTCATTCTTTCAGTGTAGGAAACGCAATCAAGAATGGCATTCCTGTAGCAATTATCGGAGAAACAAATGCCGGAAAATCTAC
>OGEV01000040.1_pt1 | contig 17050 bp, 6 predicted proteins | sample 1570821 | NCBI WGS metagenome assembly OGEV01 (sample SAMEA2582045, study PRJEB24529) | metagenome | biome: Human gut stool | place: China | collected 2011
ATTATCAGCATCCCAAGCAGGTGTGGTTTAATCCGCTTTATTCGGGTGTGGGGGTATTGGGATATATGGGACCTTTTTTTGCGGAGTCGCAATTGAATGAAGAATTGCTTCCTGTACAATTGCCATTTACGTATGCCCATGAACTGTCTCACCTGTTGGGGGTAAGTAATGAGGCGGAAGCGAATTATTGGGCTTACAGGGTTTGTCGCTCTTCAAAGCGGCCGGCGGTGCGTTGTAGTGCCTATTTCGGTCTGTTGCCCTATGTGCTGGTCAATGCATCTTCTGTGTTGACGGAAGAGGAATTTCGTGAATGGATTAAGACGATCCGTCCCGAAGTGGTGAAGGATTATGAATATAAACGTATGTATTGGAATGAGCGTTATAGTACCCTGTTGGGTGAAATGCAGAATAAAATTTATAACCTGTTTTTAAAGGGTAACAACATTCCTTCCGGTAGAAAGAATTATGCGGAAGTGATCGGGATACTGCTTTCTTTGGAAGAAAAATAGAAACAGAATGTTCAGGCTGGACTTGAATTCGATTGTGACAGTTATAACTTGATCCAAGAGTTCTACAACAAACGAGCTTTATATTGTTGCTCCACTGCTACCACTTTTCATCGGCATTTCAGCAGGAAGGGTGGTAGCAGTGGCAGCAGAAATATAAAACTCTAAAGAAGAACTGCTCAGGATGATACCAAGCAATGATCAGAATCCGCCAGGGAGTCTACTGTTTCTGTTTCACATAATCCGAAGGCGACATTCCGTATTCGTCCTTGAAACATTGGCGGAAATAGGCCACACTGCTGAATCCTATCATATAGGCTATTTCTGAAATAGTATATTGTCCGGACATCAGCAGTTCCACTCCCTTGTGCATTTTTACCTTACGGATAAATTCGTTGGCGGACATATCTGTCAGTCCTTTTATCTTGCGGTAAAGGGTAGAGTGACTCATGCACATCTTGTCGGCAATGAAAGCGATATCCATCTTTTCCATTTCCAGATTCTCTTCGATTATTTGCGTGATTTTCTGCAAGAATTCATTATCCAGTTTGTTTAACGAACTCACGGCACTTTCCTGTTTGGGCTGTATATCGGCCAGTGCCAGCAAAGAGGCTATTTTCTTACGGGTTTCCAACAGATTGTTGATGCGACTGTGCAACAGCTTGGCACTGAACGGTTTGGTAAGATAGGAATCTGCTCCGGATGCATATCCTTCTTCCTTGTCTTGTAAAGAATCTTTAGCCGTCAGTAAGATTACAGGGATATGGCTGGGGGGCCTATCCTCTTTTATTCGCTTGCAAAGTTCGATACCGTCCATGACCGGCATCATGATATCACTGACAATGATGTTGGGAATTCGTGCCTGTGCCAGTTCCCAGCCTTCTTTACCATCCTTGGCAGTGATTACTTCATAGATATCTGTAAAAGAGCTCCGGATATATTCCCGTATGTCTGTATTGTCCTCTACCACCAGTACAATGGGATGATTTTCGGTTGGTGTATCGGTAATGGTGGTTTCCTCTGCATCCATCGGCTTCTTTTCCATATCATGTTGGGCATGGATAGCGTTGGGATACGTATTCTCGGTGAGCAGGCGCAGCGTGAATGTGGTTCCCGTATCCACTGTGCTTTCTACTTTCAGGATTCCTTCGTGTAACTCACTCAAACCTTTGACCAGAGCGAGCCCGATTCCCGAACCCGATGCCTGATATTTGCTTTTTGCCTGATAATAGCGATCGAAAATGTGTGGTAACGCTTCGGCGTCAATGCCATGACCGGTATCACTGACACTGATTTCCGTGTATTTTATCTGGTTCTCTTCTACTGAACGGAGTGATAAGGTGATATCTCCCTCGGAAGTATATTTGGCAGCATTGCTCATCAGGTTGTCCAGTATGATGGTGATCATGTCCGCGTCATAGAAGATTTCCGTATCTTCTGTTTCGATATGAATATGATAATTTACTTTGTTATTGGGATTCAGCTCTTTGTAACGTAATCCCACTTCCTGTACCAATTGTCCCAGATCTCCCTTGGCCACAGATAATTTACGGTTCTGGGTCTCGGTCTTGCGGAATTCCAGTATGCGGTTTATCAGATTCAGCAGACGGGTGGCGCTATCATGAATGATGCTGATTTTGTTGGCGTGTTTGGGAGACAGGGTGGCATCACTCAACAGGTCTTCCAATGGACCTAGAATCAGCGTGAGCGGAGTACGCAGTTCATGGGTGATGTTGGTGTAGAAGCGCAGGCGTTCTTCATTCAGTTCTTGTTTGTTCAGATTTTGCTTGCGTTCCACTTCCAGTGAACTTTCTAAGTCCAGTTTACGTTTATAAAAACGGAGCAATGCATATAATGCGAAGATAAACAATATGACATAACCCAATTTGGCATACCAGGTAAGCCAAAGGGGAGGAGCAATTACCACTGTCAGTTGTGCTGCATTCTCGTTCCATTCCTGATTGCGAAATCGGGTTTTCACTTTAAACACATAGTTGCCGTGCGGTATGTTACGGAAGGTGACCTGATTATCTCCTTGGGTGCTGTACCATGCATTCTCAAGTCCTTCCAGCATATATGAAAATTCTACTTGTGAACTTTGTGTATAATCCAACACATTGAAAGATATGTTGAAAGTGTTTTGATTATAAGGTAGCTCAACAATTCTGTTACTGATTGGAACCGGTAACCGGGTATCCCTGCTTTCTGTCTGTTTATTATAGATAAAGAATTGGGTGATGGTAACAGGGGAAACTTCGCGTGGTGATGATAGTTCACGCGGATTGAAATAACATGCCCCGTTTTGGGAGCCGAAAAACAGAGTACCGTCTGGAGTGATGCAAGTGGAACCATCCATGAAATCACCCATAGGTATACCGTCATGATAATTATAATTGTAGAATCTTTTGTTTTTTTCATCTAGACGAGAAATGCCACCATTGGTGCTTATCCATATATAGCCGTCATGGTCTTCCTGTATGGCACGTACCTGTGTGTTTTCCAAACCTTCCTTTGCACCGAATGACACAAAGATATTAGGTTGACTTACATCTTTAAAAATAATAATACCTTCCCGGGTGGCAACAAGAATGCGTTTGCGAGAATCTTCCATCATATAATTCACGGCATTGGATGGAAATGAATGGTCTGTTGTGAAATTATAAAGCTTTTTATCATCTTCATCAAACACCACTACTCCTTTGCCGAATGTTCCTACCCATAATTTTCCGTTTTTGTCCCGTATGATACCGTGTACCATAATATCGGGTAACTGGGCGTTTAATTCTTTCTCGTACGACAATTGGTTATTAAAATAAGAATAAATTCCCGTTTGGGTACCTATCCATATCTTGCCGTTTATATCCTCACTGAAGGAGCAGATATCGAGGAACTCCGAGCCTTTATCTCCTATCCGGGTGATACGTCCGTCTTTGGGAGTATAAAGCAATATGCCATTTTTATAAGTGCCTAGCCACAGTCGTTCTTGTTTGTCTTGGTAAATCACATTGATATGTGTTTGTGGGTGCAGCCGGCATTCGTGTAAAGAGAAGTTTTTTGTTTTCTTTCCTTTTTCATAAATTCCTAATTCACCTTCTCCTCCCAGCCATATTTGGTGATTATCTGCCCATAATCCCCATACTTGTTTATTATTGATCTTACCTTGTTTTTCAATAGTATAGGCAATGGTGTTGAATAATGGCTGTGCATAACTGATAAAATCCACTCCACCGCGGTAGTTGCCAATCCAAATATTTCCGAATGAATCTTGTATGATGCTTCGTGCATTGGGTCCGGATAATCCATGGTTGTCATTTGTTACCGTAATATTGGAGAATGTAATTTTTTCTGGAGATATAAATGTATTTTCCCTGAGATTGAGAATACTCACTCCTCCCATGTTGGTACATATCCATAGAGTGCCGTCTTTCATTTGTTTGATATCAAGAATCTGATCTGATAATAATGAGTTTTCATTTCCTTCTATGTGTTTGAATGTGATGAATTTTTCGCTTTGCGGATTGAAAAGTGCCAGACCGTTGTTGGTGCCTACCCATACGTTCTTATTCTTGTCTATGCATAGAGCGCGTACTTCATTATCGGGAATGCTATAAGGATTATTGGGGTCATGCTGATAATTTTTTGCAGTACGGTCTTTAAGGGATACAATGCTTAATCCTCTGAGATGATGGCCAATGTACAAATTGCCGTTACCGTCCTCTTTTGATACCCAGTTATTACCTTCCAGACCTTTTACATTCTTAGAAGAATAGGGGGTAAATAATTTGGTTTTCCGATCATAGTAATCAACTCCGAAATGATAATGTGTGATCCATAAGCCGCTGTCGGCAGCAACAGATAAGTCTGTGATATCATTACTGAGCATATAATTGCTCGTGGCAGGAATGCGTGATATGGTTTCTGTTTCATAATCAAAATAACAAAGTCCATCTCGTTGTGTGCCTATCCAGACTTTGTTTTCATAGGGGTCTGCAAGTACGACATTCAGTTCGTTACCACTCAATCCTGAATTATTCTTGGTATAGATGTTGAATTGACGTCCATCAAACCTGTTAAGACCAGATTCGGTTGCTATCCATAAGTAACCCTTTTTATCTTGAGTAACACTGACTACATAATTGCTGGACATACCGTCTTCCACTCCCAGGCGTTTGATAACATAAGGTTGTGCAGATGCATGGAACAGATAAATAAGACTTAATAATAATGAGATTGAAAATGAATATGTGTGTTTCATATAAAGGTACTTTTATGAGTACAAATATATAGTATTTTCTAAAATATTTCTGTTAATGTACATGACATATTCAGCATACGACAACTAAAAACTCGTTATGAACGATTTTTATATCCTTCTTGCTCAGTTTTTCTCTACTTGTCTTTTACAATATTTTTATATTTGTCTCGGGAAAATAAAACAGATTAAAAATTCTAATGCTTATGAAAACATAGACTTTGCAGGTTTGGTCCGGATGCCTTTATATACAATTCGGAGTTAGGAATGAGAGTTTATTACCTTAATTAAATCTAATTATAAAAGAAAGACGATGAAAGAAAATTCGTTTAAAAGAAATCGAAAGGCTATGATGGCTTTGCTGCTTTGCACAGGTTTCATTGTAACTCAGCCAATCAGTGTTATGGCTGAAGAGATTATGATTTTTGCTCAAACTGCTCAGCAACAAAAACAATCCGTTTCAGGAGTTATTAAAGATGCTACGGGGGAACCTGTAATTGGTGCTAGTGTGCTAGAGAAGGGGACTACGAATGGTACAATTACCGATTTTGATGGTAGATTTACGTTGAATGTAATTCCTGGCACTACACTAATAATCTCTTATATTGGTTATAAGACGGTAGAAATGAAAACTGTAGCAGGACAACCAATAAATTTAACATTGACTGAGGACAGCGAAATGTTGGAAGAAGTGGTAGTGGTAGGGTACGGTACAATGCGTAAGAAAGACTTGACAGGTTCGGTAGTACAAATTAACCCTTCCAAGATTGCTGATCAAAATCCGACTTCTGTTCAAGATGTTTTGCGCGGTACACCAGGATTGCAAATAGGTTATGATGCATCGGCTAAAGGTAGTGATGCTTCTATTTTGCTACGTGGACAGAATTCTTTAGGTACCAATGCAAGCCCAATGATTGTATTGGACGGTATGGCTTTTTATGGTGAACTTTCTGAAATTAATCCTGATGATATTGCACAAATTGATGTGTTGAAGGATGCTTCTTCTGCTGCTATTTATGGTGCTAAGGCTGCTGCCGGTGTCATTATTATCACGACAAAGAAAGGTAAGGAGGGTAAGCCGGTTATTAATGTAGGTGCTAATCTTTCGGTTTCTAGAAAATCAGATTATCGCGATTATTTTGATGCGGCTGGTTATTTGAAATTTCATCAGGACTGGCGTAAAATGTATTATACGTATGGACAGGGTGAGGATGGTTTGTATGACTACTATCAAGCAAAAGATGGTAGTGGTAATTTGTTATATCCAGCTGGTTATTATGATGACCCCCGTACCTTGACAGAAGGAGAACAGAAAGCATGGGCCTCCAATATAGGTGTCAGTGGTATTGGTCTTAGTGAAGGTGAATCCATGCTTGGTCTGTTTGCCCGTCGTTTAGAATTCAATAATTCTCCGATGATGATGGAAAATTTTTTGAATGGTCGTATGGTTGATTGGAATGATGCCACTTTCCGCACTGGTTTCAATCAAGATTATAATGCAAGTATTTCGGGAGCTACTGAACGTGTGAATTATTACTTTTCATTAGGTTACATTAATAATGAAGGAGCTGTACAGGGTAATGAATACAATGCTTTCCGTTCTAACATGAAAATCAATGCGAAGATTACAGATTGGTTGGAGGTAGGAGCGAATGTTAATTTCCAGGACCGTTCGGATGGAGATATTCAAGTATCTCTTGGAAGTAATTATTGGGATAATAATATGTTGCGTAATTCTCCATATGCTTCCATGTATGATAACAATGGTAATTATGAGCAATATCCTATGTCTGGTTTGCCTACCAATGGTGGGTACAATTACTACTTTGATCGTCAGTATTACGATTTGGAAAAGGGGTATACCGTATTAAATACTATTTTTAATGCAAAAATTACTTTGCCAGCAGGTTTTTCTTATCAATTCAATATTGCTCCTCGTTATCAGTGGTTCTATGACCGTTATTGGATGTCTGCTGATTTGCCTAATGCATCTGCTGCTGATCGAGGTGTGAATCGTGGCTGGTCGAAAAATTTTGATTGGAATTTGAACAACACCATTACATGGGACAAGATATTTGGCGAGCATCATTTCACCGCAATCTTAGTACAAGAGGCTGAAGAACACCGATATTGGAGTGATAATGTTAATGCACGTAACATCACGCCGAGTGATGCTCTAGGTTTCCATTATACGCAAGGGGCTAACAAGACTCAGAGTGGCTTTAGTACTAATGATACTCATTATACTGCTGCTTCCTATTTGGGGCGTTTATTCTATAGCTTCAAGGATCGTTATATGTTTACAGGAACATTCCGTCGTGACGGTTACTCCGGTTTCGGTTCTAATAATCCTTGGGGTAACTTTGGATCTGTTGGGCTTAGCTGGGTATTCTCTGAAGAAAACTTTATGTCTGATGCTCACGATTGGATGGATATGGGTAAGTTGCGTTTGTCTTGGGGAACTAATGGTAACCGTGAATTTGGAGATGTTTACTCTACGTTGTCTAATTTGTCACTGGCAGGGGGAAGTATGGTATATTACCAAAATGGTAACTCGAACGTTGTCAATCCACTTTATATGAGTCGTTTGGCTGCACCTAATTTAGAATGGGAAAAGACTAAAGCGTGGAATATCGGTTTGGATTTTTCATTTTTGAATGGAAGACTTACTGCTAACATGGATTATTATTTGAAGAAAACAACAGACATGATAATGAGCCAGCGTTTGCCGAGTTTTTCTGGTTTCGGTTCCATTATGGCCAATTTGGGTGAAGTACAGAACCAAGGCTTTGAAATCGCTTTGAATTCTACAAATATTCAAAATCGGAATTTTATATGGAATACTTCCGTAGGATTTTCTATTAATAAGAATAAAATTAACCATATCTACTATGATTATGACGAGAATGGTGTAGAGAAGGATGATACCTCCAATGGTTGGTTCATCGGTCAGGCAATCGGTACTATATGGTATTATGAAACCGATGGAGTTTGGCAGAATACTCCTGAAGACATTGCTTCTGCTGCTTTGGTAGGGCAGAAACCGGGTGATCCGAAAGTGGTGAATCACTATACTGAAGATGACCGGATTTTAGAAGATGGTACTCGCATACCTGTCTACAATGATAATGATAAGGTTTATCAAGGGACTACAGCTCCTCCTGTTTACTGGAATTTACGTAACGATTTCACTTTGTGGAAGGATTTGACTCTTTCTGTTTCATTATACTCTTATATGGGACACAAGAGCCGTGCTGGTTATTGGTTGAATCAGGAGAACGGAGGGTCACAGGTAACTAACGGCTTTAATGTGGCAGCTCGTAAATATTGGACTCCTGATAATCCGACTAATGATTATTGTCGTTTGAATGCTGCAGGTCCCAATACGGGGCTGGCTAATGGTGTAGATAAAGTTTACAACCGTAGTTTCGTTCGTTTGGATGACATAACTTTGGGTTATACTTTGCCACAGAAATGGACTAGGAAATTTATGATAGACCGCATCCGTCTTACTGCAAGCTGTAAAAACGTCTGTACTTTTGATAATTGGGAATATGGTGATCCCGAAACTGGCGGATTGGCTACACGCACTTTTAACTTTGGTATTAATGTAACACTCTAATTTCTGAAAAATATTATGAAAACAAGCAATACGATATTTACAAAAGCATGTATGGTACTGGCTGCGACCGCTTTGGTGAACGTTGGCTGTACGGATGATTTTTTGAAACAGGACCCTTTGTCGTTTTACAATCCCGAAAATACTTACACAACAGAATCTGGTTTGCAATCAGCCTTGGCTATGTGTGATTATGGCTTGAAAGAAATGCTGATGGACGGAAATGGTAACGTGATGCCTATGGCTTCCCTTTATTTCATGACAGATATTGGTCTGTATGGGAAAACCGATGCGGGCGATATGCAAGATGATTTTGCCAATAAGATAACTCCGACATCCGGTATGAAAGGTGGTGGGGATGAGAATGCTATGTCACGTTTCTGGGACCGCACATGGAATAGTGTGACTTTTGCAAATACTATTATCTCCAATGTAGGTAAAGTAGAAGGGTTGGATCCCACTTTGCGCGATGAGTATTTAGGACGTGCTTACTTTCATCGTGCCTATGCCTACTATCACGGTGTATTATTGTTTGGTGATATACCTTTAATTACGAAGCTGATTGAAGTACCTAAACAAAACTATAAATCCACGAGTAAAGAGGCAATCTTCCAAATGTTGGTGCATGATTTGGAATTCGCTGTAAAACATGTGTCTCCACAGAAAGAGATCGGTTATATAGGTACTGTCAACCAAGAAGCATGTAAGCAATTGCTTATCAAGTGTTATTTAGTTGTAGGTGAATATCAGAAAGCTGAACAATTAGCTACCGATTTGATTAACAATCATGGTTTGGCTTTAATGAATGCTCCGTTTGGAACGAATGTTTCTTCTGGTAATCCGGAAACATGGCCGGTAGAACGTAATGTAATTTGGGATTTGCATCGTGGAGTAAATATAACTGATGCTTCTAATACGGAAATGATTATGCCTATTTTGAATTATTATGCTGAAGGTTTCATTTCCTATCCGCAGATGCGAGCTATGTGTGTGCATTGGAGTAATGGTATTATCCGTGATCCTCATAACTTAGGATCTCCAACTTATAATTATGCACGTACTGCTGGGGAATATGATGCGAAATTAGATTGGGTACGCGCTATGGGACGTGGTATTGGTTGTTTCCGCACTTCTTATCATTATAATCAGACCATTTGGAATTATGATGGTGAAACAGATTGGCAGGATATGCGTCATAATCGAGAAATAGGTAATTGGATGGAAATGACGGATCTTAAATACAATAATCCAAATTCTGCTTATTATGGGAAAAACATGATGCTTTATGCACCAGAAGATTATTATGATCCGGAATCAGGTGATTTGTTGGTGAGAAAAGGGGATTTGCTTTGTTCTGATACTATTCGTAGTTGGTTCCCGACTCCATTGTACAAAGTATATATACTTGATCAAAATGCTGAAGAAAATATGGGGGCTAATCAGTTTAATGGAGCAACCAAGGGCAATAGTGTGTCTAATGGTAATCTATACTTGTTCCGTTTGGCAGAAACTTACTTACTTCGCGCTGAGGCTAAGTTCTACCAAGGTAACCCGATTGGCGCTGCAGAGGATGTGAACGTAGTTCGTCGTCGTGCTAATGCCAAAAAGATGTTTACTACTGTAACTATCGGTGACATTGCTGATGAACGTGCTCGGGAATTGTATTTGGAAGAATGGAGACAGCCTGAATTGACTCGTATTTCTTGGTGTCTTGCTCGCAGTGGTCAGCCGGATGAATGGGGAGAAACTTATAATCTGTCTACTTGGGATAAGCAGAGTGGTACGGATTTGAATGGAGGAAGCTATTGGTATAAGCGTACTACGCGCTACAACATTTTCAATCATGGGCCTATTGTTTCCAACAAGGAATTGAATTATCAAGTAGATAAGCGTAATCTGTTTTGGCCGATTCCCAACTCGGCTATTACTGCTAATACAGGTGCGCGGTTGCGGCAAAATTATGGATATGACGGCTATGATGAAGCGATTCCGATGTTTACTAATTGGGAAGAAGCAGTGGCTGATGAAGAATTGACAAAATAATGATAGTTTTCAACAGGCGTTGTTGATACTGATAAAGCAAGTCTGATTAACTTGCGAATTAGATTATAGGAGGACTACGGCTTGAAGTGATTTTAACCCGTAGTCCGTTTTTTTTAGACCTTTTAGATAGAGGAATATAAAATTCGGAATTCATTATAGAAAAATCGTTCATGCTTAATTTTTCTACTACTCTTGATTATTTTTTAGCCTTTTTTATTCTTTTAAAGCTTTAAGTTTGCAACGTGAAAAATAGATAAAACGAACTTTAAGTATAATGCTTATGAGGAATAAATCTGCCCCCGATTAATATTGGGAATGTGACAAAATTTAGCCCAAGGAGTTTCTAATCATAACTCTATTCGGATAATATTATTACCTATAATCTAATTTAATAAGAAAAACGATGAAATCAAACTCGTTCTTAAAAAATCGAAAGGCTTTGACAGCCTTATTGCTTTGCACAGGTTTCGTTGCGACTCAGCCGTTCAGTGTGATGGCCGAAGAAATTGTAACTGCCGTACAAACTGTCCAGCAACAGAAACAATCCGTATCAGGTACGATTAAAGATCCGGTAGGGGAACCGGTTATTGGTGCCAGTATTTTAGAGAAAGGTACTACCAATGGTACAATTACTGATTTCGATGGTAATTTTACATTGAATGTAGCTCCAGGAGCTACATTGGTTATTTCTTATATAGGATATAAGAATCAAGAGATGAAAGTTATTCCGGGAAAATCACTTAACATTATTTTGCAAGAGGATACAGAAACGTTGGAGGAAGTGGTGGTAGTCGGTTATGGTGTGCAGAAGAAATCAGATGTGACCGGTTCTGTTACTTCAGTAGGGAAGGAGCGTCTGGGAAAACTTCCGGTGACGAATGTATTACAAGCTGTTCAAGGTGCGGCGGCAGGTGTTACTATTACACAAACATCTTCCATTCCGGGCGATGCACCGGATGCTTTGGTGCGTGGCCAGAATTCCATCAATGCTAATTCCGGGCCATATATTGTTGTGGACGGTGTGCCTATCAGCAAGTCGGGAGGTACATTGAATGACATCAATCCGAATGATATTGAATCCATGGAAATTTTGAAGGATGCTTCGGCCACTGCCATTTATGGTACAAACGGTGCGAATGGTGTTATTTTGATTACTACTAAGCGTGGTACTTCCGGCAAGCCGACTATTCGTTATAACGGATATTTCGGAGTGGAGGATTTTTCTCATAAACTAGATTTCTGTGATGGTGCGCAAATCACTCAACGTTATAGAGATTATGTGTCACAGAACCCCGGAGAAACCATGTATAATGATTATGTGAAGAATGCATACGAAGCGGAAAATCAGGCCAATGGTATAGAGAATGATTGGATTGATGCTGTATCGCAAACTGGTATCATCCAAGACCATAACGTAAGTATCGGCGGTGGGGCGGATAATGTGAAGTATTACGTTTCTGCCGACTATATGAGTCAGAAAGGTGTGTTGAAAGGGTTCAACTACAAACGTTACTCTATTCGTACGAATATTGATATGAATGTGACTGATTATATGAAGGTGGGAACTAATTCCTATATAGTATCTCATAACCGTGACGGTGGACGTGTTAACTTTCTGATGGCTGAGGCTATGTCTCCTTATGCAAAAATGTATGAAGAAGACGGCAGCTATTGCATTAATCCGATGTACAGTGAAACTTTGTTTACCAATCCGTTGATGTGGACTACTACTAATCCCGAGCGTCGTCAGTGGAATATCAATATAAACGGTTATGCCGAGATTGATTTCGGAAAGTTGATTTCTCCTCTTAAAGGATTGACCTATAAATTCAATGGTGGTTATGCATATATGCCCAAACGTTATAATAATTATGAAGGTAAGTCGGTGAATAATAAGACCGGTTATGCTGAAATAAAGAATGAAGAAACACAAAGTTATACCATAGAGAATATCCTTGCTTATAATCGTGATTTTGGAAAGCATCATTTGGATTTGACAGCTTTGTATGCCGCTTCACGTAAGAAATATCAACGTTCGCAAGCTATGGCCAGCAAATTTATTAATGACGACCAGCAGTGGCATAACATGGGTAGTGCGGAAACACCTAGCGTAGCTTCATATACCGACCTTTATACTACTGTTTCACAAATGGGACGAATTAATTATTCTTATGACAGCCGTTACTTGTTTACATTTACAGTGCGTCGGGACGGTTCTTCTGTTTTCGGTGATAATAACAAATACGGTGTATTCCCTTCTGTCGCTTTAGGTTGGAATATTGCCCGTGAATCATTTATGGAATCTTCCAGTAATTGGTTGAACACATTAAAGCTGCGTGCGTCTTATGGTAAAGCGGGTAATGAGGCCATCGGAGTATATCAGTCACGTGTGAAGATGGATTCAGGCATGTTGGCTTTAGGCGAAGCTTCGAATGCAGGTTTATGGCCCAATGATTTGATGGGGAATGCGGATCTGACTTGGGAAACCACAAAGAGTTTCAATGTCGGTCTGGACTTCGGACTTTGGAATAACCGTTTGACAGGTAATATTGATGTCTATTTCTCAAAGACCAACGATTTGCTTCTGAAACGTAATTTACCTAAAGTAACTGGTTACAATACCGTGTACTCCAATATGGGTGAAACAGCTAATAAAGGTGTGGAATTGACACTGAATTCCCGTAATATTGTTTCAGGCGATTTTACCTGGAGTTCCAATTTGGTATTTTCATGGAATAAGAATGAGATAAAAGACCTTTATGGAGACGGACAGAACGACTTGGGTAACCGTTGGTTCCTTGGACATCCGATAGGCGTGATTTATGATTATACAATGGTTGGAATCTGGCAGGAAGATGAGATAGCCCGTGGCGACCATTTGAATTGGGACCCGATTGCAGAAGCTGGTGATGTGAAGTTGGCGGATATCAGTGGCCCTGACGGAGTACCTGATGGCAAGATTGATGACAATGACCGTACCATCAAAGGGCAGACAACACCGAAATGGATTGGTGGTCTGACGAATACGTTCACTTATAAGGATTTTACATTGAGTATCTTTATCCAGACTACACAAGGATTGAAAAAGAACAATTCATTGATCGGTATGGCAGGTGATGAAATGGGACGTCGTAATACCACTACTGAAATAGGTTATTGGACTCCGGAAAACAAGAGTAACGAATGGCGTTCATTGCGTAAGAACTCAAACAAACATGGATATGGTTTCCCTTGTGATGCCAGTTATACACGTATCAAAGACATCACATTAAGTTATACTTTCCCACAGCGCATGATTCAGAAGATGGGTATCGGTGGTTTGCAGCTTTATGTGAGCGGACGTAACCTGTTTACTTTCACGGATTGGGTAGGTTGGGATCCTGAAGCTCGTCAGGTAGCTCGTGGTAATAGTTCATGGGATAGTACAAGAGGTGAAACTGTATATGACAGCAGTAACTACCCGATGACTAAGAGTTGTGTATTTGGAGTTAATTTAACATTCTAAAAAACGAAGAACTATGAAATTTAGAAATATATTATTAACAACTTTTGCTGCATCGGCATTTGTTATTGGGACTACATCATGCAGCGATAGTTTTCTGGATGAGAAAATGTACTCTAGTTATGGTCCGGAAGTATCAGATGTAAATGCGAAATTGGTAGGTCTGCACCGTCAATATGCTGCTATATGGGGAATGTCCAGTCAGCAGGGATTTGTAGGATGCTGGCAGGTAGGTACGGATGTAGGTGCTCCCGGTGACACTCAGGGGGTAGAGGTTCCTTTTTACAGATATCAGGAATTGAATGCAGAGAATGCAGGGGTAAGTTTCCTTTGGGAAAAATTATATGAGCTCATTAATAGTGCGAATCAGATTATCGCTTCACAAGCTGAAGGCGGTGATGCGGCGGCAACAGCCGAAGCCATGTTTTTTCGTGCTTATGCATACAATATGTTGGTGACATTATGGGGAGATGTACCTTTAGTGACAGAATCTACTAGTATTCCGCGTACAGATTATACCCGTAATGCGGTTGCCGAGGTGGATGGAGTCATTGATTCTGACTTGGTTTATGCCATGTCTAATCTTCCGGTAGTGGGAGCTGCCAAAAATGAAAGCCGTATAAATCAGGACATGGCAAGACAGTTGGCAGGAGAAGCCTATCTTCGGATGGGTATGCGTGATGCTTCCTATTTCAAGAAGGCGGAAGATGCGGTGACGCCTATTATAACAGGTGGTAAATATGAACTGATTTCAGCAAGATATGGTAAATATGCGGCCGAGCCGGGTGATTATTATCATGATATGTTCCGTTGGGGGAATCAGCGTCGTTCACAGGGGAATATGGAGGCTATCTGGACTTTCGAAATGGAGTATAACCGTGATGTGAATGGCGGTACAATTGATAATCCGCAACAACGTCGTAACTGGGTTCCTGCTTTCCATAAACTGGATGGTATGGTGAATGCGGATTCCATAGGCGGTCGTGGTAATGGCCGTTTGCGTATCAGCAATTTTGTGAAATACGGATTGTATGAGAAAGGTGATATCCGTAATTCTAATTATAATATCCGTCGTGTAATGTGGTATAACAAGCCCGGTTTTTCAAAAGAAGTTGGTATTGATGCTAAAGGGTTCTTGGTGGATAAAGACAAAGGTGTAAGAAATGTGACATTAAAAACGGGCGACCAGGTCATCCCTCACGAGGGAGATTCATTGAACGTATTTTATCCTCATCCCACTAAATGGGGGGCTTATGATGAAACCGATGATTTTGGTTATGCTGTAGTGAAGGACTGGCCTGTGATGCGTTTGGGAGAAACTTACTTGCTCCGTGCAGAGGCTCGTTTCCGTCAGGGGAATACACAGGGGGCGGCTGATGACATCAATGTGTTGCGCGACCGTGCCTTTAAAGACTATCGTGCGGTGGCTCCGGGTGCTGGTAAAGTAACGGCTGATCAGATTGACATTGACTTCATTTTGGATGAACGTGCCCGTGAATTGATTAGTGAGGAGAACCGTCGTATGACTTTAGTCCGGACCAATACGTTGGCCGAACGTATCAAACTGAATGGGGATATGGAACCTGCCGCACCAAGCAATAAGGTGATTACAGGTTTTGATGCCAATATCCATACACTGCTTCCGATACCTCTCACCGAGATTCAATTGAACAAAGACGGAGATTTGAAACAGAATCCGGGTTATTGATTCTGTCGGATATAAGTAAGAAGATAGATATATAAAATATTGAAAGAGCATGAAGGGCATATCTCTTAAAGAGAGTGCCCTTATTTTATTTCCTCTAGTTTGGTAAATCCGACGTGATTTATTTCTTTAGAAAGAATAAAAAGCGGCTTTTGGCTGATTTCTGTCCTATTTTGCACGAATTATACCCCCTTTTTTATTAGCAGAATATGTATTTTTGAGGAATAAAAAACAGCTGTATCGGGTTGGAACTCGATGACAGGTAATGAATAACCCCATAAAATACTATGATGCGACTTTTATTATCTCTTTTATTGCTTTTGTCATTTTTGCAGATGAATGCACAGACTTATCCTAAAGTGATTCTTCCGGGTGATTATCCTGACCCTTCCATTATGCGTGACGGCAAGGATTACTACATGACTCATTCTCCTTTCTATTACGCTCCCGGATTCTTAATCTGGCACTCGCAGGATTTAATGAACTGGGAGCCGTTATGTCGTGTCATGCCTCAATATGAAGGCTCTGCCATGGCACCTGATTTGTTGAAATACAAAGATACTTATTATATTTATTATCCTGCCGCAGGAACCAATTGGGTGATGTGGGCGAAAGATATTCGTGGGCCGTGGAGTCTTCCCGTAGACTTGAAGGTAGGAGGAATTGACCCTGGTCATGTCGTGGATAGGGAGGGAAATCGCTATCTTTATGTGGATAAAGGGGAGGTGATCCGGTTAACAGAAGACGGACTTGCTACCGTTGGGGAGAAGAAGAAAGTATATGACGGATGGAAATATCCTGATCATTGGGATACGGAATGCATGTGTCTGGAGTCCCCGAAACTGAATGAACACAATGGCTACTATTATCTCACTTCTGCTCAAGGAGGAACCGCAGGACCCGCAACCAGCCACATGGTTGTATCAGCCCGTTCAAAAAGTGTGACCGGCCCCTGGGAGAATTCACCTTACAATCCCATTGTGCATACATATAGTGCAACGGATAGTTGGTGGTCTAAAGGCCACGGCACGTTGATAGATGATGTGAACGGCAACTGGTGGATTGTTTATCATGCATATGCCAATGGCTATCATACATTAGGACGCTCCACCTTGATTGAACCGATAGAATGGACGGAAGACGGCTGGTATCGTACCGTATCTGCCGCTACCCCTGTCACTCCGGAGCAGGAAATCAAACATGGATTGGAACTGTCCGATGATTTCAAAGGTCCTCAATTGGGACTTCAGTGGACTTTTTGGAAAGAATATGCTCCCAAATCCCTGACTTTCAAGGAGGATATCTTATGGATGAAGGCCAAAGGTCGGACTTCTGCCGACGGACGGGTGTTGTTGACCACCGCTGAAGACAAAAATTACGAAACACAAGTGGAAATCCGGACAGGGAATGGAAATGTGGCCGG
>OGEV01000054.1_pt1 | contig 14186 bp, 7 predicted proteins | sample 1570821 | NCBI WGS metagenome assembly OGEV01 (sample SAMEA2582045, study PRJEB24529) | metagenome | biome: Human gut stool | place: China | collected 2011
GTTGTTGTTGGTTATGGAACGGCTAAAAAGAGCGATTTAACAGGCGCTACAGCCAGTCTTCGTCCTGATGCGAATGATGCTTCAAAAGCTGTATCTATTGACGGGCTATTGCAAGGTAAGATTGCAGGTGTAAACATTATGAAGGCTGGTGGTAATGCCGGTGCAGGTGTGCAGGTTAAAATCCGTGGTGTCAAAACGTTTGGTGACAACCAACCTCTTTATATCATTGATGGTTTTCCCGGTGATATTGAAAATGTGAATCCGCAAGATATTCAGTCAATGGAAGTACTGAAAGATGGTGCAGCCGCTGCCATCTATGGTTCGGTTGCTGCAAATGGTGTCATTATCGTAACTACCAAAAACGGTAAAAAGGGTGACATGAAAATTGATTTCAGCACTTATGTAAGCTTTACAAGCGTAGCCAAAAAGCTGGAACTGCTAAATGCCGAAGAATACAAAAGTGTTCATAAACAAATGTATCAGAACTACATGAACCAGTATCCAGATGATACAGAGGTTACTATGCCCGCATTTGTAAATAAAAACACAGGAATAGATACAGACTGGCAGGATGCCATGCTAAGAGGTGGTGTTTCACAAAACTATATGTTCAGCATCCGTGGCGGTTCTGAAAATGCTCAATATTCACTTTCATATAACCATGCTGACGAAAAAGGTATTTTCTTAGGTAACAATTACCGTCAAGATAATGCACGTTTGAAACTCCACATGAGCAAATATATATTTGATATTGATGCTAACATCGCTTTCAAATTTACGGATAGCAAACAACCCGAATATTCCATTAAAGAAATGTACATGATTTCTCCGCTTGTTCCTATCTATGATGATACAAGAGAGTATGGCTTCGGCTTAAGTGACTTTGACGATCTGCCCAGTAACCGTAATGTTATGGCTGACCAGCATTATGAAAAATCTACCGACAAAAAATATCATACCACAGCCAATGTTGCCTTGACCATGAACTTCACCCCATGGCTGAATTTCAAGACAAGCTATGCATACAGAGGTGAGCACCAACGTCAGACTTATCATACTCCGGCCTATGTTGCCGACCCAAAAGCCAAACGTGACTATCCTTATCATAGCGAAACCACAGGATACTGGGAGGAACATGTATGGGAAAATGTATTAAGTTTTAATAAGACATTTGGAAAACACAACGTCAATGCAATGGCAGGTACTTCCATGACTGCCCGCAAATATACATGGAATTCTGTTGGGGTAGAAGGTAAAACCACTGTTTATAAAGTAGAAGACGGAAAATTGATAACCAGTGAAATTCCGGGCGGATTTCTTGATCCATCTTTCTCAACTGTAGGTGCAGGAGCAGGTGGCACATTTGATGGTAGCGGAACAAAATGGAAATATAACCGCGCCTCTTTCTTCGGCCGACTGAACTATAATTATAATGACCGCTACCTGGTACAGGCAACTGTACGTTATGACGGTTCATCCAAGTTTGGTAAAGACAACCGTTGGGGTTGCTTCCCATCAGTGGCATTAGGCTGGAGAATCAGTCAGGAAGAATTCTTCCCGAAAGACATTGCATTGAATAATTTGAAGTTCCGTGTCAGTTGGGGACGTTTAGGTAATGAAAATGCTTTGGGATATTATGACTTCCTTGCGCTGATTAGTACATACAATGAAATGTATCAAGGATACGTGAAAGGCAACGGTGATAACGCATGGGCAGGAAGCATCGCTCGCGGATTGGAAAACCGTTCTTTGAAATGGGAAACAACGGATACCAAAAATATTGGTTTCGATTTCGGCTTCTTTAACAGCAAATTAACCGGTACATTAAACTACTACTATAACCAAACAGAAGATCTGTTGATAACAAAAGTTCTACCTCCTTCAGCAGGTATGACTAACCCCACCCTGAATGTCGGAAAGATACGCAATACCGGTTTCGAACTTGAATTAAACTGGGGAGATGCTATAAAAGACTTTGATTACAATATCGGTTTCAATATGAGCACCACCAAAAATAAAGTGGTTGAATTGTCAGATGCAGACCAAGTTCTTCAGGGTGAAGGATTGAAATATGGAACGGAGCATTTCCCGACAGAAACCAGAGTGGGCAAACCTATCGGTGCATTCTATCTTTATAGAACAGACGGTATCTTCCAAAGTATGGATGAAGTAAATGCCCATGTAAACAAGGATGGACAATTATTACAGCCTAATGCCCAACCGGGTGATATCCGTTTTAAAGATTTAGATGGTAATGGAAGCATAGACGCCGGTGACAAAGAATACTGTGGCTCAGGTATCCCGACATTGGAAGCGAACTTAAATCTGTCATTCGGCTATAAAGGATTTGACCTTTCAATCGTACTTGGCAGCGCATGGAACTTCAAATTGTATAACGGAAACAAATATTTCTATGAAGGTATGAACTCTAAATCAAATATGCTGAAGTCTACATTGAATGCATGGACTCCTGACAATAGAAATACGGATGTTCCCCGCGCAGTATATCAAGATCCGAACGGCAACATGAAAGAATCAGACAGATTCCTTGAAAACGGTGATTTTGTCCGTCTGCGTCAGGCACAGTTAGGTTATACTTTACCCAAATCACTCATGCAGAAATTCTATATTGAGAAACTGCGTTTCTATGTAAGTGGTGAAAACTTGTTCACTATCACAGGCTATGATGGTATAGATCCTGAATTCTCTCGTGCCAGTGTGTTGAATACCGGTGTTGATAAATTGATTTATCCGTTTACCCGTTCATTCACCGTTGGAGCTCAACTTACATTCTAATCCTTTAAAGTAATAAGAAAATGAAGAAACTATTATACATAGCAAGTATCTGCATTGCAAGTTTATTTAGCGCTTGTGACGATTATCTCACGGTAGAATCTCCTGACCAGTTGACATCAAGCAGTTTTTGGCGTAACCAGTCTGATGCTGAAGCCGGACTTGCCGCCGCATACTCCCAACTTTACCTGATGACTTATTCGGGTGACATGTGGTCTTTCCCGGAAATCAAATGGCCGGTAGAAGCCTATCGTGAAGATATTATCCAATTAGGAAGCGATGCTCTGAATTACCCGAACTGGGTGGAATTAGGCAACTATACCTACACCAATGGTAACTCTCAGTTCAGTTATTACTGGCAATGCTACTATAAAGGCATCAGTTTTGCTAATCAGGTAATTGAAAAAACCGCAGAAATACCCGATGAGAATATAGATGCAGCAACACGCGAACAATTGGTCAATGAAGGCTACTTTATCCGCGCTTATTACCACATGCAACTTTTATTGAACTGGAAAGAAATCATAGTTCGTGATAAATATATCACTGACCCGGCTGAATTAAGCAAGCCCCTTTCTTCCCGTGAGGATGCATGGAATTTCATCATTGAAGACTTGAAACGTGCAACCAGTCTGCCTGCAACACGTGACGCTGATAATGTAGGCCGTGCCACAAGCGGTTCTGCTTATGCATATCTTGGTTTCGCCTATCTGACACGCGCCTATGAAGAGGCAACCAACAAAGACTCTTATCTGGCCAGTGCTATAGAAGCATTCAACCAAGTAAAAGGATATGAACTGGTTAATAATTTCAGCACTATGTTCAGCGGGGATAATAAGAACAGTAAAGAATCGATTTTTGAAATTCAATTCTCTATGAGTTCTGCAAACGGAGCTACTTATCGTACTCAGTTCCATCGATGGATCGGTGTTTCCGAACTTGGGGGATGGGATGAGATTCTTCCCAGTCAAACATTGATTAGTGAATTCAAAAAAGAAGGGGAAACGGCTACTACAGGACGTTATGACTCGCGTATGTATGCAACATTATTTTTTAATTGTGACTATTATAACGATGGTAACGGACGTGTCTATGGCTACGACTATAATGACTGGTTCGACAACAAAGAACGCGTAGCCTTCCGTAAATTCATGCCCTCGACCTATGAAGGTTTAAACCAAAACTATTCTGCAATCAATGTTCCTTTGATGCGTTATGCCAACGTACTGTTAATGAAAGCCGAAGCATTGAATGAACAGGGACATCCCGAACAAGCTATTCCTTTAATCAATGAAGTAAGAAGCGTTCACGGGGATATGCCACCCATGACAGGTACTTCTCAAGAAGCAGTCCGCGCGCAAATTGAACACGAGCGCATGATTGAATTCCCTCTTGAGAACTATCGTTGGTATGATCTCCGCCGTTGGGGCAAACTGTCCTCAGCCCTGCAAGCTGCCGGAAGAACAGGCTTCAATGAAGACAAAAATTCATTCTACCCCACTCCTCTTACAGAGCTGAATGCTAATGATGCCTTAAAATAAGTATTTTCTTTTTTGGTTAGATATAATTAGGCAACAAGGCGGTTTTCGCTACAGTGATACCGCCTTGTAATCTAAAAATGAAGTATCTTTGCCTATAAATAAAACGACATAGATATGTTTACAATTATTGGATTAATGCTCACGGGGATGCTCCTCGGCTTCCTGCTTCGCAAGCAGAAGCTTTCAGGAATACACAAAGTCATCACCGTTCTTATTTGGTTGCTACTCTTTTTATTGGGTATAGATGTAGGCGGCAATCAGAAAATTATCAATGGTCTGCACACTATAGGGTTGGAAGCCATTGTCATCACCTTGGCAGCAGTGCTGGGCAGTGTTACAGCAGCATGGGCTTTATGGTATGTACTTTACAAAAGAAATAAGGAGGGACAAGTATGAAAGGAAGTTTGATTATCGTCGGATTCTTTGTACTGGGAGCTCTTTGTGGGGTATATCACCTTATTCCATACGACTTTACACAAAGTAAGCTAAGTTTCTACGCCTTGTGTGCGTTAATGTTCAGTGTAGGAGTCAGTGTAGGTAATGATCCGCAGACTTTACGTAATTTCCGTTCATTAAACCCCCGCCTGATCTTTCTACCGGTCATGACCATATTGGGAACACTGGCAGGATGCGCAGTGGTCAGTCTGTTTCTCTCGCACCGCTCAGTAACAGACTGTATGCAGTAGGTGCCGGTTTCGGCTATTACTCTCTATCCAGTATCTTTATTACAGAATATAAAGGTCCGGAGTTGGGAACCATTGCATTATTATCCAATATCACACGTGAGATTATCACTTTGCTTTTTGCCCCGTTGCTAGTACGCTGGTTTGGCAATCTAGCCCCTATTTCTGCCGGAGGAGCCACTACGATGGATACAACATTACCCATCATCACCCGCTATTCCGGTCAAAGTTTCGTAGTGGTTTCTATATTTCACGGCTTTGTAGTAGACTTCAGCGTACCTTTTCTTGTGACTCTTTTCTGTTCTATTTAAAATAACAATAACCATGAAACACTCTCTTCATACTGTTCTTACACTATTGTTTGTTTGTGCTTCCGCCTGGGGTGAAAATGTGCCCTGGCAGAATCCACAAATAAATGAAATAAACCGTGAACCTGCCCATGCCCATTTCATTCCTTATACGAATGAGGCCAATGCACTGAAACAACAGGCTTTACCTGCCGCCCAGCGTTTTGCAGTAAACCCTGCTACAGAACGCCGCATTTCACTAGACGGAACCTGGAAGTTCTTATTCTCTAAAAACAATGAGGAATGCCCGACAGATTTTTATAAAATGAGGTATAACACCAAACGCTGGAAAGACATACAGGTTCCGGGAAGCTGGGAACTGCAAGGATTTGACTCCCCCATCTATACTGACGTAGCTTACCCCTTCCCTGCCAATCCGCCTCATGTTCCAACCGATTACAATCCGGTAGGAGCATACGTACGTGAATTTACCGTACCGGCCCATTGGAAAGGAATGGATATCTTCCTTGATTTTGAAGGAGTTGAGTCCGCTTTTTATTGCTGGGTAAACGGTGAATTGGCAGGATACAGTGAAGACAGCCGTCTTCCGGCTCATTTCAATATTACTCCGTTCTTAAAAGCCGGGAAGAACAAACTGGCCGTTAAAGTTTTCCGTTATAGTGACGGTTCCTACCTGGAGGATCAGGATTACTGGAAATATAGCGGTATTGAACGCGATGTATATCTCTATGCCCGTCCTCAAAGCCGTGTACAAGACTTCAAACTGGTAGCCGGTCTGACAAATGGTTATAAAGACGGAGATTTTAATCTGGATATCACACTCCACAAGCCTCATCCGGGAGGAACCGTGGAAGTAAAGGTTATGGACAAAGGCAATGTAATTTACCAGCATAAAAAGGAAATAACTTCTGCTACAGATACTTTATTCGCTCAGAAACACTTGTTCCCGGCCATATTGCCTTGGAATGCCGAAACACCCAATCTTTATACATTGGTAGTCAGCACCTACGACGCTCAAGGAAAAGCCTTGGAATCATTCACACAGCCTTTCGGTTTCCGTTCTGTGGAAATGCGTAACGGCATGCAACTGATAAATGGGGTAGCCGTATTGTTTAAAGGAGTAAACCGCCATGAACACGATCCGCATCATGGTCGTACCATCACCGTAGAGAGCATGATAAAAGACATTCAGTTGATGAAACAATTCAACCTGAATGCTGTACGCACTTGCCATTACCCCAACCGCTATGAATGGTATGCATTGTGTAACGAATACGGTTTGTATCTGGTAGATGAAGCAAACATTGAAAGCCATGGTATGCAGGCGCATAAAGATGGCACACTGGCTAATAATCCCGATTGGGAAGTACCGTTTATGCAACGCATGAGCCGCATGGTGCTGAGGGACCGCAATATCACTGCCATTGTCACTTGGTCAATGGGAAATGAGTCCGGCTACGGAAAACACTTTGAAACGTTATATGACTGGACCAAGAAGTTCGATCCTACCCGCCCTGTACAATATGAAGGAGGTGGTTATGATGCCAAATCTGACATTTATTGTCCGATGTATGCACGTGTCTGGGCGCTCCGCCGCCATGTAAACCAACGCGACGCACGCCCGATGATTCTATGTGAATATGCCCACGCCATGGGTAACAGTGTAGGTAACCTGCAAGACTATTGGGATTTGATTTATAAATATGACCAGTTGCAAGGTGGTTTCATATGGGACTGGGTAGATGCTACTTTTGATATCAAAGACAAGAACGGAAACAAGATTTGGGCTTACGGAGGCGATATGGGCTTCGTGGGTGTTCCTAATGACTCCAACTTCTGTGCCAACGGATTGGTAGCTGCCGACCGTTCACTTCATCCGCACATCTGGGAAGTGAAAAAAGTATATCAATATATTCATTTTGATCCGGTTGCCTTTACCACCAAGCAAATTAAAGTGACTAACTGGCATGATTTTATCGGTTTGGAGGATTACAAACTACACTGGACTGTAGAAACAGACGGAAAAGCTGTACAAAGCGGTGAAATGGATTTCCCGGTTATGGCCGCCCGTTCTTCTGCCTTCATCACTATCCCGATGAACTTGATTCCTAACGATGGAAAAGAATACTTCCTGAAATTGGAAGCATTTACCAAAAAGGAAGCCCCATTAGTTCCGAAGGGACATCAGGTAGCCATGGAGCAATGGCAACTGAATCCGGAAGGAGAACGGCTGCTGAATGCTACATGGACTGCCCGGGAACTAGTAGACAAAACTGTAAATACCGAACGTACTCCGGATGCCATTACTTTGACAGGAGAGAACTTCCGTATCGCATTCTCTACTGCTGATGGTGAAATGACAGAACTCTTATATAACGGGAAGAATCTGATAAAAGAGGGTTTGCAACCCAACTTCTGGCGTGCATTGACCGATAATGATGTTGCCAACAACCACCTGGAGCGTTGCGGCATCTGGAAATTTGCAGGCAAGAACGCCAAGTTACAAAGTATCGACCTGAAAGAAGATTCAAACAAACAACTGGCAACCGTTACTGTAAATTATAAGCTGGAAGCACAAGAATCAACTTTGCAGACTGTCTATCAAGTACGACCCAATGGAGCAGTCAAAGTAAGTATGCACTTTGTACCCGGCAACAAATCCCTTCCTGAAATACCACGCCTGGGTATGCGTATGATTCTTCCGGCAGAATATGATGTGATGACCTGGTTGGGCCGCGGACCACAAGAAAACTATGCAGACCGCAAGACGGGTTATCCTATCGGACTCTATACCGCTACAGTATGGGAACAATTCCATCCGTATGTCCGTGCACAGGAAACCGGCAACAAAACCGATGTACGATGGGTTGCATTGCGTAATAAAGCAGGGGAAGGCCTGTTAATCACAGGTGAGGAACCGCTGAATGTCAGCGCATGGAATTTCCCGTTGGAGGATATTGACTATGTGGCATTCAATACCGAACGCCGTCATGGTGGAAGTATTATGAAGAAAGACATGATATGGTTAAACATCGACCACCGTCATATGGGGGTAGGTGGAGATAATACCTGGGGAGCGCAAGTACATCCGGAATATACCATCACTCCGCACGAATGGCAATACAGCTTTACCATGCAACCTTTGAGCAATCAAGACGATGCCGCTGAAAAAGCGCATAAGAAATGGTTTTAAAATAATAACGAAATGACATGAAATATAAATTTACCAAAATCATTCTTCTCACAGCAGTAGTCGCAGGTCTCACAACGGCCTGCACACCTGCCGGTGAGAACACCCCCACAGGCAAAAGATATGAATTCAATAACATACTGGATATAGCCTATACCCCCGATACACTGACACGTTGCGGGGGATGGTTTACAGACGCCGGTTCCTGGATGGGATTCACCCTTCCGCAAAAAGATCACTGGGTGAACGGTTTCTGCGGTCCGTTCAGTCTGGACATGAACCGGCGCCAATGGATGGCGCAATCCGCTGTCACCGTAGGTTATAACGATGATGCAAATGCAGTATTCACTCCGGACTCCACCTGTTATTTTCCCGGTGAGTTATATCTCTCGGCAAGTTCAGAGGAAGGTAAAATCATTCAACGCTTGATTTTTTTAGATGCTTCTACTGCATTGCTCCGCATTCACTCCGATGCAGGAAAGGAACTCTCCTTAACTGCCAGCCAATGGGGAAAAGAGATACAAGTCCAAACAGACCAGAATACCGTCATCGCCCGTCATCCCTCCGGTGAGATTGTAGCATTAACTTTTACCCCGGATGTTAGCGTAAAGGGCACTGACAATAATTACCAGGCAAAAATCAATGGCAGCGAACACGACACCTACGTAGCCATTTCTTTCTATACCGGAGAAAAAGAACTTTCTGCCGGATTACAGAAAGCGCAATTGGCTCTAAGCAATCCGCAGGAAGGGCTCAAAGCCAACAAAGAACGCTGGGAAGGTTATCTCACCAAGATTCTGCGCAAAGATATGAAACCTGAGTATGACCGTATCGCCGTGAAAGCAGTTGTTACACTTATCAGCAACTGGCGTACCCACCGTGGCGGATTGCTCCACGAAGGAATTGTTCCGAGTCATGCAGCATACTACTTCGTAGGATTCTGGGCCTGGGACACCTGGCGCTTCTCTGCCGCCCTGGCAAAATTCGATCCTAAACTTGCCAAAGACAACATCCGCGCCATGTTTGACTACCAGCAACCGGACGGCATGATTATAGACTGCATCTACACCGATCCTGCCGAAAACAATGCACGCGACAGCAAACCTCCTCTCGTATCCTGGGCTGTAGACGAAATATTCACCCATACCAATGATACGGCATTCATCAGCGAAATGTATCCGCAATTGATGGCATATTACAAATGGTGGTACAACAAGCGTGACCATAACCGCAACGGTATGTGTGAATACGGTTCCACCGATGGTACACTGGAAGCGGCAGCATGGGAAAGCGGCATGGATAACGCCATCCGTTTCGATGATGCCAAGATGCTGAAAAATGACGGTGCGGAGGATGCATGGAGCATGGATCAGGAAAGTGTTGACCTGAATGCCTATCTGGCTTTGGAATGCAAGTTATTGAAAAAGTTCGCCGGTATTTTGGGAGTAACTTTCGATGGTCCGGATTACAGCAGCCAGGTAGCCGATTATTTCTTCGACAAAGAAAAAGGTTTCTTCTTCGATCGCCGCTTAAAAGACGGAAGCTTCATACAGGAACCGGGATGCGAAGCATACACCCCCTTATGGACAAAAGTTGCCACGGCCGATCAGGTAAAAGCCATGCTGCCCCTGCTGACCGATACAGCCAAGTTTTCTACATACATTCCCTTCCCCACAGTGGCAGCAGACCATCCGAAGTACAATCCGCGCGGCTACTGGCGTGGTCCTATCTGGTTGGACCAGACTTACTTCGCTATCCGCGGCCTGCGCAATTATGGATATAACAAGATGGCGGATGAATACACCCTCCAGGTATTCGACCGTCTGCAAGGCTTGAAAGAAGGCGCACCGATACATGAAAACTATGGCACACACACCGGTGAATTGTTAAAAGCTCCCCATTTCAGTTGGAGTTCGTCACATTTGCTGATGTTATACGATGATTACGGCAAATAAACTCTCTCTTTTTACCTTAATATAAATAATACAATACCAAGGAGGGCTGCACTCGTGATGAATGCGGCCCCCTGCTTTTATATCGTATTACCTGTTACCCCCAATACACTCTTTTCAGAAGTGATAAAAATTCTCCAATGAATGAGTAGAATGTTACAGGTGTAAGATTATATATCTTCCGGCTGCAACATGATATATCCTTCAGCCTATACATCCGTATGTGTTCACACTTCACAACAGGAAACTTCAAAACATCTGCCCCTTTTTTAAAAACAACAGGACATATTAAAAAAAACATCAAGAGCTTTTATTAATACGTCCTGTTGTTTCTCCTGTTTCTTTATATACACATAGCAAAACACTTATTTTTCCTTCAGAAGTTTCAGCCTCTCCGCAAACGCTTTGTTCATCGGCATTCCGGCTGAAGAATTGATACCTCGAAATCTTTCAGACTGAAAAAAAATTCTTCAGCGTACCCAATGGCCGAAAGGTGAAAAGCACGCAGGTACATGGGGAAAACTCCGAAGATGCCGGAAAGTACACAGCCATAGCTGAAAAAACGTATATGCCGGCTGAAAGAATAAATACCCGGCTGAAGAATTTTAAGAGCCAATCCTTCAGCCGGAAAGCCCATGAACAGGCAGTTTGCGGAGAGGCTGAAACTTCTGAAGGATTTTTGGGGCAATTCTTCGGGAGGGGCATATTTCCCACCGGAAGAGGAATATGCCCACAGAAAAGAACATAAAAAGACGCAAGAAACCGGGATGCCTGATATCTTGTTACAAGATGCGGCAAATCTTGTGAGAAGTTTCTCCCAATCTTGTGGGAAGTTCCGCTGATTCTTGTTATACAAAAAAAGCCTGCCATTAATATAATGTTTATCAATGGCAGGCGACTTATTTCGTTTGGAGAAATCAAAACATCCTGCTGACGCGCTCAATGCCGGCAGCCAGCATATCTATCTCCTCCTTGGTATTATACAAACCGAAAGAAGCACGTACAGTTCCCTCAATCCCCATACGAATCATCAAAGGCTGAGCACAATGATGCCCGGTACGTACGGCAATGCCCAGACGGTCAAGCAACGTACCCATATCCAAATGATGAATATTTCCTACCAAGAAAGAAATGACACTGCTCTTATGCTCAGCCTCTCCGAAGATACGCATCCCGTTTATTTCTTTCAGACGCTGCATGGCATATAGGGTCAGTTCATGCTCATGGGCGGCAATGTTCTCCATACCAATGGCAGATACATAATCCAACGCTTTTGCCAAGGCGGTAGTGCCGATATAATCGGGAGTTCCCGCTTCAAACTTAAACGGCAATTCATTAAAAGTCGTTTTCTCGAAGCTGACACTTTGTATCATCTCGCCTCCCCCCTGGTAAGGTGGAAGCTTATCCAGCCACTCTTCCTTTCCATAAAGCACCCCCACACCGGTAGGACCATATATCTTATGTCCGCTGAAAGCAAAAAAGTCGGCATCCAAATCCTGGACATCCACTTTCATGTGAGGAACACTCTGCGCCCCGTCAATCAAAACGGGAACACCGTGTGCATGGGCAGTCGCAATCATCTCTTTCGCCGGATTGACAGTGCCCAACACATTACTTACATGAGCGAAACTCACCAGCTTGGTCCGTTCCGAAAAGAGTTTCTCATATTCATCCAACAACAGTTCTCCCCTGTCATTCATGGGAATCACTTTCAGCACGATTCCTTTACGCGCAGCCTGTAACTGCCAAGGTACAATATTGCTGTGATGCTCCATGACAGAAACAATCACTTCATCGCCTTCCTTCATCTGACTGTCGGCAAAAGAAGAAGCCAACAGGTTGATACTCTCCGTCGTGCCCCGTGTAAACACGATTTCATTGCTACTGCGTGCATTGATAAAACGACGTACAGTCTCACGAGAAGCTTCATGCAACTCGGTAGCCTGCTGAGACAGGAAATGCACACCACGATGCACATTGGCATTGACCGAATAATATTCATCGGTTATGGCTTCAACCACTTGGCGCGGTTTCTGAGTGGTAGCCCCATTATCCAGATAAATAAGCGGCTTTCCATACACCTCCCGATCTAATATCGGAAAATCTTCTCTTATTTTTTGTATATCGTACATGGCGTCTTATTTACATATCGCACATCCCTGACATTTATTCAACTCACCACGGAAACGTTTTTCCACCAACAGATGCAAACGGTCTTTCAATGCATCCAGACGGATCGTATCTATTACTTCATTGACAAAAGCAAACATAAGCAATAAACGTGCTTCCTTCAGACTGATACCACGCTGTTGCATATAGAACAACGCATTTTCATCCAGCTGACCGACAGTAGCTCCGTGAGAGCACTTTACGTCATCCGCATAAATTTCCAGTTGCGGCTGAGTGTACATATGAGCATCACGAGTAGCACAGAGGTTGCGGTTGGTTTGTTGGGAATTAGTATGTTGTGCTCCTTCACGTACCAATACTTTTCCGGCAAACGCACCTGTCGCCTGATCATCCAATACATATTTAAACAGCTCATTACTAGTGCAATCAGCAACCTTGTGGTCAATGAAAGTATGATTGTCCACCTGTTCATTCTTATCGGCAATGACCATACCACACAAATTGATCTCAGCTCCACGTCCGGCCAAAGTTACTTCAGTTGTATTACGCGTAGTACCGTTATGCAAAGTCATACCATTCAAAAGCACATTACTGTCTGCCTCCTGGTTCACATAGAGGTTACTGAAACGCACTGTGCTGGTATGGGTTTCTTCCAGTTCATAAAGATCGAAAGTAGCATTTTCTTTTGCAAAGACCTCAATAACCTGAGTAGAAAGGAAATTTACATTATCCATGGCATGATCACAAATCAACAGACGAGCCTGCGCACCTTCTTCCAGCACAACCAGCACACGGCGGTTCACCATAAAATTAACATCAGCACGCAATATGTTCACCAGTTGAATGGGTTTGTCCACCACCACGCCTTTCGGCACATACAGCATAAAGCCATCCTGGGCAAAAGTAGTATTGAAGGCGGTCACACCATCCTTGGAAGTATCTGCCAACTTGCCATAATACTGCTTGACCAAAGCCGGATATTGTTCAGACAGCTCTTTCAAGCTGCCAAGCAACACTCCTTCCGGCAATTGTGCCTTCGGCAAAGCCTTACGATAAAAAGCATCGTTTACTACAAAATAAAGAGCGGTACTCATATTAGGTACATCGCACTTGAACACTTCATACGGATTCACCGGAATGTCGAGTCTGTTCAAATTCAAACCATAATCCGGCTCGAACAACTTGCTCACATCCGTATATTTATACTTCTCCTGTTTGCGGGTAGGGAAACCTAATTTTTCGAAATCTGCGAAAGCTTGCGCACGGGGAGCGTTCAGCACCTCGGCACTATGCCGGCAAATCATCGCCTCACATTGAGAAAAGAGATCAATATATTGTTGTTCTGCTCTCATAATCACTTTCTTCTTTAGGCATCAAATTATTATTCTCCCAACTCGGCTTTTATCCAGTCGTAACCACGCTCTTCCAGTTCCAAAGCCAATTCGGGACCCGCAGTCTTCACAATACGTCCTTTATACAATACATGTACAATATCGGGTTTGATATAATCCAGCAACCGTTGATAGTGTGTAATGACGATACAACTTGTTTCGGGAGTCTTCAGTTTGTTCACACCCTCGGCTACAATA
>OGEV01000068.1_pt1 | contig 13066 bp, 17 predicted proteins | sample 1570821 | NCBI WGS metagenome assembly OGEV01 (sample SAMEA2582045, study PRJEB24529) | metagenome | biome: Human gut stool | place: China | collected 2011
GCTTTCAAACATCTTCTGATGAATCAGTACACTGCCTTTCGCCTGTGTAGCCACCACCAGTACCACACTGAGCAAGTCGGGAGTCAGCCCCGGCCAGGGAGCATCTGCTATGGTCATAATAGAGCCATCAATAAACGATTCGATCTGATAATGTTCCTGCTCGGGGATAAACAGATCATCTCCCCGCTGTTCCACTCTGATACCTAAACGACGGAAACTTTCTGGAATAATTCATGCGATACATTCTTAATGGTAAGCTCACTTCCTGTCATAGCTGCCATTCCGATAAAACTACCTACTTCAATCATATCAGGCAACACCCGATGCGTACAGCCATGCAGACTTTCCACTCCTTCAATAGTCAGCAAATTAGATGCAATACCGGAAATCTTCGCCCCCATGCGGTTCAACATACGACAAAGTTGTTGCAGATAAGGTTCACAAGCTGCGTTGTAAATGGTCGTTTTGCCCTTCGCCAGGACAGAAGCCATCACAATATTAGCCGTACCGGTAACCGAAGCTTCATCCAGCAACATATAAGTACCTTGCAAATACTGAAAACACTTCGTTCCTCATCATAATTAAAACAGGCTCCCAGTTTCTGAATACCGATAAAGTGAGTGTCCAAACGCCGGCGACCAATCTTGTCACCGCCCGGTTTTGAAATCAAAGCCCTTCCAAAACGGGCAACCAACGGACCAACCAACATGACTGATCCACGCAGACTGGAACATTTCTTTAAGAATTCATCACTCTCCAAGTAGTTCAAATCCACAGTGTCAGCCTTAAATGTATATGAATCAATCCCTGTTTTTGATACCTTGACACCCATATCACGTAACAACTGAATCAGGTTGTTCACATCCAGAATGTCCGGAATATTAGTTACGGTCACTTCTTCCGAGGTCAGCAGAGTGGCACAAAGAATCTGTAACACTTCATTTTTAGCACCTTGCGGGTGTATTTCGCCGTGCAATTTATGTCCTCCTTCAATTACAAACGAAGCCATGGTATCATTTTTTAGGAATTAATATTTCTTTCTTTGGTTGTTGTTTTGTTGCGGTCTGCGCTGATTGTTGTTCTGTTGCGGCCTGCGTGGAACATAAACACGTTGTTGTTCATTCAAATGCAGGTCTTCAGGGGTCAGATTAATCATTCCCTTAGAGTAATCGCGAAGATCATCCAAGATTTTCTGATCCTCCACCCCGTCTTTGTTCCAGTTCAGGAAACATTTCTTCATGTGGTTTGCAATCAGGCTGATCAGCTGCTTCTTCTCCTCACCTTCCGGATAGTCCACTGCCTTTTTAATCATGTTCTCCAAAATACGTCCATAATGACGGTAACGGATTCCATTATGCGGATAAGGCAACATATCGGGTTTCACCTCCAGGCTTTCTTTCTTCACAATTTCATACGGATAATCGATATCCAGCTTGAAATCGGCCATAATAGCCAAATGATCCCATAATTTATGTTTGAAATCGGGCACATCCCGCAAATGCGGAAACATACCGCCCATAATGTTGATAATCGTATTCGCACAACGTTGGCGCTCAGCTCTGTCCTCGATGGTCAAGGCGTGGTCTACCATGTTCTGCACACTTCTGCCATATTCAGGAAGGGGTAAAGTTCGTTGTTGAGTATTATACTCCATATATATTTAAAATTTATGATTTATGCACTGATTTGTTCATCGGCTGTTACAAAAGCTTTTTGGGTTTGGAAGCTACAAACTCTTTCAAATAGAAAGGCTCAAAATAAGCCACATCCTTAAAGTTCTGCCTTACCATTTCCTTTTCTGCCAATGGGAACATCCATTTACCTAACGGACGGATGTCATCAATAAAATGAGCATTGGGATGAGTAATCTGCCCACGGCATTTGGCTGCACCGTTACCAAAAAAATAGACCGGATGTTCATTCAGGAACTCCAAATAGGAATGCTCATCAACAATATCGGCGGCAATTTCCCTTTTCACGCCCAATGCGCGGTCATAAACAGCTGCATAGACTTCCATGCGACGTGCGTCTATCATAGGACAGAGCAAGGCATCCTCAGGCAAATCATGATGTAACAACACCGGCACACACAACACCTCCAATGTCGGCAGACCGATAAGTGGCAAATTACGTCCATAGCAAATACCCTTCGCCATAGAAACACCAATACGCAGCCCTGTGTACGAGCCGGGCCCGCAACTCACAGCCACTGCATCCAACGGCATACCATGACTGTCGACAAAAGATAAAGCCTCATCTACAAATACGCCCAGCTGCACGGCGTGTGAAGGTCCTTTCAAATCCTCCTTGGAGAACACCGCCAATCCATCCTCACTGACGGCAACAGAGCAGGCCTCTGTTGAAGTTTCAATATGCAAAATACACGACATAATGCTCTACTTATATAATATAATCTGCAAATATACACTTTTATTTATACTTCATTTCCATAAAAAGATTACTTTTGCAAAAAAACATATTAGTTATGATACAGTCAATGACCGGATACGGTAAAGCAACCGCTATATTCGGAGAAAAAAAAATTAACGTAGAGATCAAGTCTTTAAATAGTAAAGCAATGGACTTGTCTACACGGATCGCTCCTTTATACCGTGAAAAAGAAATGGAAATCCGCAATATGATTTCCAAATCATTGGAACGCGGTAAAGTTGATTTCAGCCTGTGGATAGAGAAAGACGTTTCGGATACAGCCACTCCCATTAACGCCGCCCTTGTAGAAAACTACTACAATCAGATAAAATCTATTTCCGAAATGACCCATATACCAATGCCCGAAGATTGGTTTGCAACCCTTCTACGAATGCCTGACGTACTGACCAAAGCCGATGTACAAGAACTTTCGGAAGACGAATGGGAGGTAGTCCGCCGGGTAGTGGAAGAGGCCATCAACCATTTGGTAGATTTCCGCAAACAGGAAGGAACCGCCTTGGAAAAGAAATTCAACGAAAAGATTGACAACATCGAGCGTTTGTTAAAGTCCATCGAACCCTACGAAACAGAGCGTGTAGCCAAGATACGTGAACGCATTACAGATGCTTTGGAAAAGACCATCAGTGTGGATTATGATAAAAACCGCCTGGAGCAAGAATTGATTTATTACATTGAAAAATTAGATATTAACGAAGAGAAACAACGACTGAGCAATCACTTGAGATATTTCCGTGAAACCATGGCAGGCGGTCATGGACAAGGAAAAAAACTTGGTTTCATAGCACAGGAAATGGGACGCGAAATCAATACGACTGGCAGCAAATCCAATCATGCCGAAATGCAAAACATCGTAGTGCAGATGAAGGACGAACTGGAACAAATCAAAGAACAGGTGTTAAATGTAATGTAACCGGTTCACATACCGGACACCATTCTCATAAGCAAAGAATCAAGATATGGCAACAGGAAAACTTATCATTTTTTCAGCCCCCTCGGGTTCAGGCAAATCAACCATTATCAACTATCTGTTGACACAAAACCTGAACCTGTCTTTCTCTATTTCTGCCACCAGCCGCCCTCCTCGCGGAAAAGAACGGCATGGTGTGGAATATTTCTTCCTATCTCCTGAGGAATTCAGACAACGCATTGCCAATAATGAGTTTCTGGAATACGAAGAAGTATACGAAAACCGTTTCTACGGAACCTTGAAAGCACAAGTGGAAAAACAATTGGAAGCCGGACAAAATGTGATTTTTGACGTAGATGTGGTAGGCGGATGTAATATCAAAAAATATTATGGCAGCCGCGCATTGTCTGTTTTCATTCAACCACCCAGTGTAGAAGAACTCCGTAAACGCCTGCAAGGCCGTGGTACTGATGCCCCCGAAGTGATTGAAAGCCGAATCGCAAAAGCAGAATTCGAATTGGGGTTCGCCGATAAATTCGATACCGTGATAGTAAATGACGATTTGGAGAAGGCAAAGGCGGAAGCACTGAAAGTTATTAGAAACTTTATTGAACAATAAGACGATGATCAAAGATCCGAAAAAACTGGCCCAAAGAATGTCGATACTTTGTATCCTCATTGGTTTTATAGCTTTGGCTGTAGGCATCATTGCAATGGCAATGGAGCAATACATTATTGCCATAGCAATGGGTATTGTCACTGTAGGACAAGTATGGAATTACAATAAATGGAAAAGAGTAAGATAAAGACTGGTATTTTCGGCGGCTCATTCAATCCTATCCACATGGGCCATCTGGCACTTGCCAATTATTTATGTGAATATAATGGACTGGATGAAATATGGTTTCTCGTCTCTCCTCACAATCCATTAAAGCAACAAACGGATTTATGGGATGATAATCTGCGATTGGAACTGGTAAAACTGGCCATTGCGGATTATCCCAAATTCCGGGCTTCCGACTTCGAATTCCACCTGCCTCGTCCTTCCTATACTATACACACATTGGATGCTTTACACAAAGCCTATCCCAACCGGGAATTCACCCTTATCATTGGGGCGGACAACTGGCTTCTATTCCCCCGTTGGTACAAAGCAGAGGAGATTTTAAAGAATCATCATGTAATGATCTATCCCCGTCCGAATTTCACTATTGATCCAACAACCCTTCCTCCTTCCGTGCAATTAGCCGATACTCCGTTATTGGAAGTCAGTTCTACTTTTATCAGACAGGCACTGGCGGAAGGACGAGATATACGATATTTCCTGCATCCGGCAGTATATGAACGACTGAAAAAATAAAAATCCCCGGGAGGATACAATCCAAATTCCCCGGGGAAAAACACATCAATTATTTAATCTAAAATTCAAAGGACGCACTCCATTAACGCTTTGCCAGCAGTACCTTACTATTTATCAATCCGTCCAACTCCCAGCCTGTCGTATCCTTTTTATATGAGTGCCACGCCAAAAACTTCCCAGCTTCATCTAACGTATATACATATTTCTGCGTAGGGACAAACGCTTTTTTATTTTTATTCCACAAAGAATAATCAATATGCGCTTCTGTGTCTGTGTACGTAACTTCCATACAATAATAATTTATCCAATCCGTGCCATTCCATTTCATACTTTTCTTCTCTATGATTTGTCCCTTATCGTTGTATCTGAACTCAAAACGATACTCCGGAGTCAGGAAAGTACCTTCCTGTTCATAAACGACCTTAGCCGACACCCGACCATTTTCCACCTCTTCATTTGTAATCTTCACAGGCTTGGCCGCATTCAATGTTAATACACTTGTCATTGCAAAAAGAACTGCCATCATGGCTTTAGTGAGCATTGTAGTTTTCATAATGTCTTATTTTTAATGTTTATAATTCGTGTTTATTTGTGTCTTTATTTATAAGACGCAAATGACTCTCAAAACGTTGCAACATGATCCGTTTTTTTTCTTGAGTCGCTTCACTTTATAAAGTGCAAAGTACATGCCATGGAATTAATCCACTAAGTATCAACAAGTAAACATAAAAAAGGGTGTCCGATTATGGACACCCTGTACATTATTAACGGACAAACAGTCTATTCTTTCTGCTTTTCAACACGATGCAAGACTACCAGAACAACTTCGCTGGGAGTAAATAAACGGACGTCAACGCGCGAAGTACCCAATCCATTGGTTATAATAATCGGAGTACCTTTGCTATTCTCTTTCCAACCAGTCAGAAAACGGTTTCCATAAATAGAGTGCTTTACCGGAGAATATTTTTTAAACAAGCTCACCTGCCCACCATGAGTATGCCCCGCTAACACCAAATTGGCATTCGACACATCGGTATCTTCTGCATAATCGGGAGTATGCGTGAGCAATATAATAAAATCATCCGCCGGAAAATGCTGGGATGGAGAGTCACCATTCTTTTTTAAATCAAACGGATTGCGTACACCGCTCACTATAATATACTGACCATCTTTCATCAGCTTATAGCTTTTATGTTCCATCAACCGCACATGATTCTTTTGCATGGCCTCCACCACTTCGGAATAACAATAGCCATAATCATGATTTCCCATCACAGCAAATGTTCCGTAAGGCGTATAAACTCTGCTCAAGGCGGTGAACAAAGTATCCAGATTTCCACCTTTCTTGCCACGATAATCTCCACCCAACAGCAAGACATCGGCATGCATTGACTTTAATGCCCGCACCGCGCTGTTCAATTCACTCCTCTTAAAGCGACTCTCATAATGAAAATCCGAAGCAAACCCTATCCGAAAACCGTCAAAAGCGGGTGGAATATCATAACTATAAAAATCATATTGCTTCACACGCCCTACCCCCGGAAACTCGGACAAAGTAGCTGTGGCGCAAGAAGACAAAAGAATAACCGCTAAAAGCAAAAAAAGAAACTGTTTCTTCATAATCCTTTCTATTTGGAGACAAAGATACAGAATTAATTGTTTTATCTTTGCACAACCTTAATTATAAATAGAAATGGAAATTGTTCAAGTTAACTCAATAAAAGCATGGCTTCTAGCCGCCCGCCCTAAAACATTGGCAGGAGCCGCCACTCCGGTTTTACTGGGATGTGCCTTGGCCTATGCAGACAGCTGCTTCCAAATGACACCAGCATTGCTTTGCTTTGCCTTCGCTTTTCTGATGCAGATAGACGCCAACTTCATTAATGATTACTTTGATTACCTGAAAGGCAGTGACCGTGAAGACCGTTTGGGTCCTGAACGTGCCTGCGCGCAAGGATGGATCACACTGAACGCCATGAGAAAGGGAATCGCCCTGACCACAGCAACAGCTTGTTTAGCAGGGTTATGCCTATTAGCTTATGGAGGGATTGAAATGATTCCAGTAGGAATTTTATGTGTTTTATTCGCTTTTCTTTATACAGCAGGACCTTATCCGCTAGCTTATCACGGATGGGGAGACATACTTGTCATTGTCTTTTTCGGATTTGTACCGGTAGGCTGCACTTACTATGTGATGTGCCGTGACTGGACTTGGAATGTGACACTCGCCTCTCTAGCTTGCGGACTGATTATAGATACCTTGTTGATGGTGAATAATTACCGTGACCGCGATCAGGATGCAAAAAGCGGAAAGAAAACAATCGTAGTACGCTGGGGAGCCAATGCAGGGCAACAATTATACTTATTTTTGGGATTGGCTGCCGCATGGCTTTGTTTATTGTTTATCCCGACCGGGCACATTTGGGCTGCATTATTACCCCAAATTTATCTGTTACCTCACTTCATGGCATGGCAAAGAATGGTAAAAATCAACAGGGGAAAAGAATTAAACAGCATATTGGGAGAAACCTCCCGCAATATGCTGCTATTCGGCGTATTACTAGCATTCGGCCTTATCCTATAATCTTCCAGCAAGATCTTGCCAGAAGATATTTCCCAATAAAGCGCAACAAATCATTCCGCTTTCTCTATCAATACAGTGGCATAAGCGGAAATGCCCTCCTCCCTGCCCGTAAATCCCAGTTTCTCTGTAGTGGTAGCCTTTACGGAAACATCATCCACATCAATCCTCATCAAATGAGCAAGTACCAACTGCATTTCCGGAATCCGCGCTTTCAATTTAGGACGTTCAGCACAAATCGTTGCGTCCACATTACCTACTTTATATCCTTTTGCAGCAATCAGGTCCACCGTTTCAGCCAATAAAATCTTGCTATCAATATTCTTGAATTCACCCGCAGTATCAGGAAAATGATAACCTATATCACGCATATTGGCAGCTCCCAGCAAAGCGTCACAAATGGCATGAATCAACACATCGGCATCCGAGTGTCCCAATAGCCCCAATTCATGTTCAAATTTTATTCCTCCAAGCCATAGTTCACGACCGGTTACCAGTTGGTGCACATCGAATCCAAATCCTACTCTTATTTTCATCTTACATAAAAATCTAATAATTTCTCACCTTCCAAATACCCCTGCAAATGCTGTCCTATGCCGACTGGCCCTACTCCCACAGGAGTCCCCGTATAGAGCAAATCTCCAATCTTTAATGTAAAAAACCGACTAACGTATGCAATTATCTCATCCACCTTAAACAACATATCCGCAGTGTTGCCTCTCTGCACTGTTTTTCCATCTATATCCAAATGAAAGTTTAAATTCTGTATATCCTTAAATCTGTCTACCGGCACAAAATCACCTATGGCAGCCGAGCTATCAAACCCTTTACACAGCTCCCAAGGCTTGCCTTCCTCCCGGAACCGCCGCTGAAGGTCACGTGCCGTAAAATCTATTCCTACCGTCACCGCATCATAATACCGACTGGCAAAACGCGGAGCAATATTCTTTCCCAAACGATTAATACGTACTACCAATTCTGTCTCATAATCCACCTGCTGAGAAAAATCAGGAATAAAAAACGGCTTGCTGTCTTTCAGCAGAGCCGAATCCGGTTTCATAAAAATAACCGGTTCTTCCGGTAATTTTTCATCAGCATGTAACTCGTGGCAATGTGCAACGTAGTTCATTCCTACGGCTATAATCTTCATATTATTATTCTTGAATTACATTTAATCTGTTAAACATTACAGCCAGATGAGCATAAAGTGATGTATTCTGCACCACAATATTTTCCGGTACACGAATACGGAACGGTGTAAAGTTCCAAACAGCCTTAATGCCACCCGCTATCATTTTATCTGTTATCTCCTGTGCTATATTAATAGGCACAGTCAATACCCCGATATTCACATCACAGGATTTCATTTTTATCTCAAATTCATCCGAATGATAAATAGGAATTCCATTTATTTCCTTCCCGACCAATCCGGGATTAATATCAAACGCACCTACTATCTCTAATCCAAAATGATGCAGCCCCGAGTCGCGCAATAAAGCACCTCCCAAACTACCGACACCAAACAAAAAAGCTTTATGCATTTTGGTAAATCCCAAGAAACGCTCCAGCACCTCTATCAACGCATCAATCTCATACCCCACACGTGTACGGCCGGATATATTTACATAAGAAAGATCTTTCGCTATTTGGGAAGCATCTACATTGATTTGCTTGGATATTTGGGTAGAAGACACGTACGTTTCTCCCTGTTCTTTCATCAGTTTCACATTCGAAAGATACCACGGAAGCCTGCGCAAAGTCGGCTCAGGCACTTTATCCGAGAATTTATGCATACGTATATCCATCTTTTTCTTTAGGTATTATCATTAGGTAATTTGCAAAAGTACACTTTTATTTGTTACATTGACGGATAGAGTATAAAAAAAGTCTTATCTTTGAGTATTCATTTAAGCAAAATTCACATGAAAAATAACGATTGGAAAGAACGTCTGAATGTGGTTTATTCCACAAATCCTGATTTCAAGTATGAAAGTGTTGAAGAGGAAGCGGTTGAGACATTAGATAAAAAACAACAGAAACTCCGTGTCAATATAGAAAAAAAAGGACGGGGTGGCAAAACCGTGACATTAATCAACGGGTTCATCGGAACAGAAAATGACCTGAAAGAGTTGGGTAAATTATTGAAAAGCAAATGTGGAGTAGGCGGTTCAGTAAAAGACGGGGAGATCCTTATCCAAGGAGAGTTCAAGCAACGGGTCATCGAGTTATTGAAAGCTGAAGGATATACCCAGACCAAATAACCGGAAAAAAGAAAGGGACTGTTGTCACACAGTCCCCCATTCTATAATTGCGGAAATCTTATTCAGCACGTAAAGTGAAACGTTTGAAAGCAACGATCTGCAATTCAGGATCAGCTTCCTTCAACACTTCTCTTACAGTCTTCTTACCATCCATGATATCCTCCTGGTTCAGCAAGCAAACTTCCTTCAAGAACTTACCCAGACGACCTTTAGCAATGTTTTCAATCATCTGTTGCGGCAAGTTGGCAGCTTTTTCAGCAGAAACAGTAGCAATGATTTCCTTAGCTTTGGCAATATCTTCGTCAGTAATCCAGCCCTTAGCCTTGTTACTTTCCATGTGCTCTTCGCTGTCTACATGTGCAGGGTTGATACCAGCCTTCTTCAAAGCAACTTCAACAGCCTTGTCTACTTGTTCTTTCTTAGTTTTATCAATAGCTACCTGTATTTCAGCTTCTTTTACAGATTCAGGAACACCGGCTTCATCAATTGCAATAGGATTCATAGCGGCAATCTGCATAGCAACTCCGTGAGCGGCAGCTTCAGCTTCCTTATTCATGGCAACAATAGTACAAAGCTGGTTATTTCCCTGGTGGTTATAAATAGAAGTATAAGCACCTTCAACCACATTGTAGCCATCCAATTCCATTTTTTCACCAGTGATACCGCTACGGTCTGTTACTGCATCCTGTACAGTACCGTTACCCATAGGCAAAGCCTTTACTTCTTCCAAAGTCTTGCATCTGTTGGCAACAGCAGCATCCAGAATAGCTTGAGTCAACGCTACGAAATCAGCATTTTTAGCAACGAAGTCGGTTTCGCATTTCAAAGCGATGATAGCAGCAAATTCGCCATCCTTTTTTGCCAGCACACAACCTTCAGATGCTTCACGGTCAGAACGTTTTGCAGCAACAGCCTGTCCTTTTTTACGGATAATTTCCATTGCTTTATCGATATCGCCGTTTGCTTCAGTCAAGGCGTTCTTGCAATCCATCATACCAGCTCCACTAATCTTACGAAGCTTGGTTATTTCAGCCATAGTTACAGCCATAATATTCCTTTATTTTTTAATTGTTAGTAATATCTTTAAAACAGAATTGAGAATTGAAAATTGAGAATTGAGAATCAACAGCATAATCTGCCCCTTCCCCAATTTTCAATTCTCAACTCTCAATTTATACTATTAAGCTTCTTCGTCTTCTTTCAAGAAAGCGGCAGCCTTAGCAGCATTGATAGCTTCTTCTTCGGCTTTATCCATACGAGCCTTGGTATTTTTCTTCTTACCAGCACCCTTAGGAGCATTTTCACCGGCAGCTTCCATATCTACTTTTTCAGCTTTTCTTTCTTCCAAGCCTTCAGCGATAGCGCCACAACAAGCATCCAAGATCACTTCTACAGACTTAGTAGCGTCATCGTTTGCAGGAATCACGAAGTCTACGTTTGAAGGATCTGAATTTGTATCAACGATAGCAAATACAGGGATACCCAGACGGTTAGCTTCACGAACTGCAATGTTTTCTTTCAACACATCGATAACGAACAGTGCTGACGGCAAACGAGTCAAATCAGCGATAGAGCCTAAGTTCTTCTCCAATTTAGCACGCTGACGAGAGATTTGCAGAACTTCTCTCTTAGAAAGGTTTGAATAAGTACCATCGTTGGTCAACTTATCGATAGTAGCCATTTTCTTCACAGCCTTACGGATAGTCGGGAAGTTAGTCAACATACCACCCGGCCAACGCTCGATTACATAAGGCATATTTACAGAAGCAGCTTTCTCAGCTACTACTTGTTTAGCTTGTTTCTTAGTAGCAACAAACAGGACTTTCTTACCTGATTTTGCGATTTGTTTCAGTGCATCAGCAGCTTCATCTACTTTAGCAACTGTTTTATGGAGGTCAATGATATGGATACCATTGCGTTCCATGAAAATATAAGGAGCCATTGAGGGATTCCACTTTCTCTTAAGGTGTCCGAAGTGGCAACCGGCTTCCAATAATGTATCGAAATTAGTTCTAGACATTTTGTTATTCTTTAAATCGTTTACTTTCTTTTTTGTTTATCTCAACCAACCATCGGGTAGTCCGCTACCAAGTAGAGTCCCGCTGGTTTAGATACTAAACGCTTCTTAACCAGTTCCAAGTAAAACCGGATATTAACGTTTACTGAACTGGAATCTACGACGTGCTTTGGGCTGACCCGGTTTCTTACGTTCTACAGAACGAGAATCACGTGTCATGAAGCCTTCTGAACGAAGAGCTGTTTTATCTTCAGGGTTGATTTTAACCAGCGCACGGGCGATAGCCAGACGCAAAGCCTGTGACTGACCTGTAAAACCACCACCGTAAAGATTTACTTTGATATCATATTTTTCAGCAGCCTCCAGCTTGTTCAAAGGCTGTTTTACTACATACTGAAGAATAGTTGATGGAAAGTACTGTGCAAGGTCTCTCTTGTTAATAGTAATCTTTCCTGTACCTTCGCTTACGAACACGCGTGCTACGGCGCGTTTACGTCTGCCTAATGCATTTACTACTTCCATTCTTTATTATTTAAGTGAGTTTATATCAATTGATTTCGGAGTCTGAGCTTCATGTTTATGTTCACTACCAGCGTAAACATACAAATTGCCCAGCAACTGTGCTCCCAGACGATTTTTAGGAAGCATACCCTTTACTACTCTCTTCAACAGTTTTTCTTCACCGTTAGGTTTCTTCATCAACTGGGCAGGAGTCATTTCTCTCTGACCACCGGGATAACCTGTATAGCGCAAGTAAACCTTGTCGTTCCACTTGTTTCCGGTAAATTTCACTTTGTCTGCATTAATGATAATAACATTATCACCGCAGTCAGCATGAGGGGTAAAGTCTGGTTTGTACTTTCCTCTCAACAGTTTCGCAACTTTCGAACCGAGACGGCCTACGACCTGATCGGTTGCATCGACAACAACCCATTCTTTATGAGCTGTTTCTTTGTTTGCAGAAATGGTCTTGTAACTTAAAGTATCCACTCTTAAATTCTTTTTTAAATGTTAACTACTAAAAAACAATTCTTCCCAGCGTTTCTAACCGTTCCCGGACAAAGAACTATTAACACGCTAAGAATTAATTCTTTATAAACTTTTGATAATAATCGGCTTGCAAAGGTACGGATTTTCTTATAACTGGCAAACGTTTTCTTCTTTTTTTTGATTTGCACTTGGCTGATATACAACAAAAAGAAATTCTCTTCCGAGGAAATACAGATTTCCTCGGAAGAGAATTTCAAAAGTTCCCACCCGCACACGCAAACACTTATAAACAGAAAATTTTCCGGATTTGCGCAAGGGACATAAAACAACATTCGTTTTATACTACCGAACAATGTCTACCGGAAACGCGGATGGCATATTTACCCGTTTCCATGTTTCATGGAACCATGTATCCAGTTCATTTCCGTTTAAATCTTTTGCGATAAAGTATTTCAGGTACATCACACCTCCCTCACCCATTTCAAATTCAAGGATATTG
>OGEV01000078.1_pt1 | contig 12445 bp, 5 predicted proteins | sample 1570821 | NCBI WGS metagenome assembly OGEV01 (sample SAMEA2582045, study PRJEB24529) | metagenome | biome: Human gut stool | place: China | collected 2011
ATACGAAGGGATCAAAAACCTTTTCCAGGTACAAGGTAATAGAAATGAACTTCTCTCCAATCAAATCTCTGATGCTGAACTAAAATTGAGAAATGATGTCCGTAATTTCTTTGAGATATATAAGAAATATTTAAAACAAACCAATAAAGAAAATGATATCAGTATTAATCAACTTATAAGAACTTTCCCAGCACTTTCTGAAGTATATCCCCAGGTTGATTATAAAAGAAAGAAAGTATTGTTGATGACAATACATAAAGCTATGTACGGCATAGATCCTATTATTTCTGAAAAAGTATACATAAATAATATTGCAGATAACAATCATAGAACTTTAATTATATTCGACGAATCAGATCAAGCAGCCATAGTTATGCGCAACACGATCATAGAGCAGGCAATTGACAATTACAGTGGCAGTAATCGTTTTGCGAAGGGATATAATGGCTATTTGCAATACAAACAATTGATAGACAATCCAGAGCATATATCAGATGAATATCATGGAGAACTGCTGCACGAGTGCTTAAACAAAGCCAATAATACAATCAAGTCAAGCTGGAACAAAGTTTTTGGAAATACTATACCATACAAAAACATATTCTTAGGAGACATTGAAGACCTGGAAAATTATCGCCGTGGAGTTTTCTTTTCTGGTTCAGGTTTAAGACTCAATGTATCGAATTCTAAAGACAATAAGCAATCGTATATCTGTTACAGTAAAGGAGAGAAACACTTCAAGCTTTTTCATGCAGAAAAGGATACGGAATTAAAGGAAAGCTTTGATTATGTAATTCCAATGGATAATTTTTTATCTCTAGTTATAGAGAATACAAAAGTTATAAAAGGACAATTATGTCAGGTAGTTAAAACAGCATTACAAACAAGTATTGAGAAGTTCAAGCAAACAGCAAAAGGTTTAGGGAAAAACAAACTTCCAGACAATCATTATTTAGGATATCCTACTATTGAAAGAGAAATCTATACACTGATTTCCAGATTCGAAACAAACTCTGATTACCAGTTTGCCCAACAGCTTTTAGAATTCATGACAAACAGAAAGAGCATTAATAAGAAATCGGAGAAACTGGATTTACCTGATTATTCAGTGTATTCACAAGGAGTTCAGCTTTATCAGGAAGAAATAGATGAGCGAGACAACCAACACAGAGTGAGACTGTCATGCCGAGAGATATCTACTACACCGGAAAAAATTCTGATAGATCTTATCCTATCAGGAAACATTTCTGTAGTTCTTTGCTCTGCTACGGCATCAAGCGCATCAGTTATCAGCAATTTTGATATCGAATATCTGAAAGAGCGTATTGGAGACAAAATACATGTGCTATCCATGGAAGTAAAAAGCAAATTTGATGAGCTGGTATCCAACACCTACCCCAAAGGACATAAGGTAGAAATCATTCCTCTGGAACATTATGAATACGAAGATAAAAGAGACGAAAAGGCCGTTCTGCCAGATAAGTATCGTATTCTATTTTCTGAAGAAGCACGTAAGGACGGGCTGGATAATACATGGTTTAAATGTACAAAAAGATACCTTATGCATAACAAGAAAGAAGGTGAAAGTATTTCATTTCAACTCTATCGTCTTTTCCAGTTTATTGAGGCATATGCCTGGTTTATTAAACATGAGGATGTACACAGCATGATCTTCTTTCAGAACAGAATAGGTGATCCTATACAAACGAATGTACTAAGTTGCCTGATTGACGGCTCTTATAAACAGCAAAAATCAGTATTCGAAGATGAATTGCCAGAAGACTGGACAAATGAACATATCAGAATTAGTAAAAACTGGGAAGAAGTTGAAGGAACTATTCTAAAAGAACTAAGTGACAATAAAGATGCTAAAATAATGCTGATTTCTGCTTATGCAAGTTTTAAAGCAGGAGCAAATATGCAATATGAAATTCCTGACGGATTGGAATATATACAGGGAGATAATTGGAATAAGGAAGGCGAAAAACTCCAAAAAGATTGGGATGCCATGTATGTTCAATGCCCACGAACATATCTGATGATGAATATGGATGAGAACGAAATTAACTTCGAAAAAAGTCTTTATAATGTAATGCTCTCTCTTATGATGTTATACGAAAGAGGGTGCCTCTCAAAAAATGAGATTGCTTCGTGGTTATGTAAAGCTTTATCAAATAACTTCTGGTTTGGAGACAAAAACAACCCAGGTATTGCAAGAGACAAAGCTGAATGGGCACAAACAATAATAGAACAGGCTGTAGGACGTTTATGCAGAACAAGGAATAAACCACAAACGACATACATACTTTACGACAAAGACATAAATTGTTTTTTTGACAAAGTAAACCTCAAAAAATCTTTAACCAAGGAATTCAGGAGTTTGGTAAGCTACATTCTTGAAGATGAACAAAAAACAATAGATTCAAATATAAATAATGATGAGATAATAAGGTGCAATAATGCTAATTATGCAAAACGCCAACTTGACCGTATGCGGAATATTGCACTAAGATATACACCAAAACTTGGTAAAGAGGATTATTTTGATGACGAGAACGAGGATATAAATACAGTTCCATACAATGTTATGATAAATCAGAAAATGAATCAAAGTTATAAACAAACCATAATAAGAAAACCTGTCGTTTCTGATTTCAATGAGTTAGAAGATTCAGACAAAAATCTGAGCTTCATACATAAATGTTATGGTGACTGGAAAAGAAACAATGAAAATGAAATATTTTTCCATTATGACCCTAAACACAATAATTACTTCTGTCCTGCAACAAAAGGAAAACCAGGGCAATTCCCTGTTTCTCCACAATCTGTCAGACTGGATGTGTTGATGAAAAACGAAGTAATACGCCTATATTTCGAACAGAATGGGTTTGCTACGAACTGGGAAACTAAAGGAATGATCCTACATCCAGATATTCTAATGACTGATTATGCTGGTGAAATCGGTGAGGAAGCATTTAAAGCAATTGTATTACATTATACAAATTGTAAAGAAAATGAAATCAAACATCTTGAAGGACGTGACTACGAGCTTGCTGATTTTGTTATATGCAATCCTGACGGAAGCTATAAGATAGCATTTGATGTCAAGAATATGAATCCTGACATAGACCATGATGATAAGCCAGGAGAATTACCAACTAAAGAAAAACGAGCGATAAAGCGTAAAAGGCTTGGATGCCAACTTATCACTGTCAGCATGTTACAGCTTTCCAAAGAACCTATGGGAGACATAACTGAGATACATGGAATTATAGATGACAATGGAAAAATTATAGAAAGTGCAATAGAAACCCTTAAATTACTTATCGACTAATGAATAAAATTATAATCGACGAAAATTATATCAAGAGTTTACCTCTAACAACCAACAGAATTGAAGTTGCATGGAATGAAAATGTATTTTTCTCAAAATATGCAATAGTTTCTTATTACAGTACAAGCGCTGAACACAAAAATCTGGCCTACGAGCAATTAAGTGATTCACCATGTTTATCTGTTGCCGGCATAAAAGCTATATGGGGTAATCAAAAATACTCAGCTGTTAAATTTTTTATATTAACCCACAAAGGGAACGCACGAGATATCCTTAACAGTCTTCAATCCTTTAAGGATATAGTAGCCAGAATAGATTATTTAGAGCCATATAGCAATGAACTCAAAAACAGAATAGTGGCTTCACTTGCTATCAATTCACTTGGCAAAAAGAAAACAAGTAATATGATGTACAATGATGGCTCATTATTGGTTTGCGACAATACGAATTTCGGGATACAAAAAAGGGAACTGGTATGTCTAAAAGTTGAAGTCAACAAATATATGAATCTTGTTGCCAATACGCAATCTTTTACACATCCACTTAATGATAATGAATTACGCAAATATAAAAACTGTGTTTTTCAAAAATCAAAAGATTTTGACGGAGAACTATGGTCTGGACAAGCTGTTAAGCCTATTACAATCAAAACAGTAAAAGATGGTGAATACGATTTGAATAAACTATTCATTCTAAAGAAGAAATCAAAAAAGACTAAAAACAATGTCCCATACTGGCCATATAATCCTGATAAATATACCCACGGCAAACTTTTTGTACTTTTCCAAGTTGTAGAATCAGTTAATCAAGACTTCGATGGTATTTTTGAGATAAACTTTACAGATTATAAGGTTGAACACTATGATGAATGTAAAACAGAAGATGGTATTCTAAAATTAATGAGAGATTACTTAAAAGGAAAGACTATTTCATTTGAAGATTCTTTTTGCACTGATTTATCTAATAACCTTATTTTGCAGTTCAAAGAAGAGGCACAGAAAATCATGCAAGGGACACTAAAATTCCCTCTTAAACCAACTCCTGAAGATATTATAGTACGATTATGTGAACCGAAAGAGAATAAAGACACTAATACTAAATATATCAAATCAACTTATAGATTTACGAAAAACAATAATGCACTACAGCACATTACCTATTATAATAATGAGAAAAAAGATAAGATTGACAAAAACCGTGCAAGACGAATACTCATTGAGTTCATAGTAAAGGATTGTTTAGTAAAACGTGCTATGCCGAAGGACTTGGCTATACTTATGGAAGGATGGGAATTCCTTAGGTACAAGATTAATCAAGGAAATGTTCATGGAGCTACTTTAAAAATAACCAATAATGGGAACTTACACATCGAACAATACGGATTATCACAAAATAGCTGTGGTGAAGATTTTGAATCTTTTGTAACTGAGAAATTACAATACACTGATTGCAACAGAATTAACGGTGCCAAAGATTATATGGCATTAAAAAAAGATGGTAATGTATATCTTATTGTAGACACTGAAGAGATTCCTATTCTTGATGCAAAAGAAATTGATGAGGGATATGATGAAGTAGTTAATAATGGTGAAACCATTGCTATGTTTAGAAGAAAGAAAAACGTACACAAATATCTTCGAGGGTATATTGGATTTCATTTATGGAAATCAGAAGGGATTGATGGCAAAGCTAATGATTCGTTCTCGTATATCTCAGGAATAAATAAAGAAAAAATAAAGTTCATCAACGGTAATAAAATGGACAAAATGCCACGAGCACGCAAAATATTTATCCTCAAAACAAATAATCAAGCTTTAGTAGATTCGCATATAAAAGAAATATGTAGTATGCTAAAATTTGGGTTTGGAAGATGGGATGAACTGATGACCTACCCATTCCCCTTTAAGTTTTTGTTAGAGTTCTTAGATAATGCTGCAGAAACTGCATATTCTAAACATTGGGAAGAAATATCATATTATAAGGATTTATTTTAATTAACATATTAATATCCCCAATTATGGGTAGTATACCTTAAAAAGAAAGAGTTCGGATAATACCGAATTCTTTCCTTTTAAGACCTCTGAAAACACATGTAAATTAGAGGAAGATATAAAACAAAAAAAACATTTATAAATAGGTATCTCAATGAACATGGCAGAAATCAATCCACAAATTTTTCCACTGAAAAACGCCCAATAAGAATACCAAGTTCTGGATAGAGCGGTCACAAAAAGCCACCTGTATTGGAGTACAAGGTTGTATTCTTCAATATGATAAAATTCTCCGAAGAAGTAACTACGGCATCTCTTACTGGAAACTTCCTTAAATACATGGACAAGCTGATGAAATATGATCTGATAATACTAGATGACTTTGCCTTGAGAAGCATCGATGAACAGACAAGAATCGCACTTTACCAACTCTTGGATGATAATAAGGAGAATTACCGTTTGTCTATTATAATTACATCCCTGTAACCTACTTAAGTCTGGTATGGTTATCTAAAACCATGCTCTCAAACCGAATCAATTTTAGACAGACTTTTTAGCCATGCAGATAATATGACTTTTAGAGGAAAATCTTTACGTAAAAAAGAAAAATAATCATATTTTTGTAACAAATCATCACCACCATTTTTGAGTGGCACGTTCCACTCTGATAAGGAGACTTTTTCTGCCACTATTTTCCACAGTCATAAGTGCTGATGATACAAAAAAACTTACTATGGAGTTAGTTTAAATGGGAGTACTTGGACTTAGAGGGCATACTCTTGTAACTATAGAAATAATAGAGATAATATAATGATTATAAATGATAATTGTCAGATGGAAAAAACAATCAACGGAGTAAAATACTATCTTCCCAGCAATCTAACCTTGGAACAAAAAGCTATTTATGTCCATATCATAGACTGGAAGCGTAAAAATATTACTACAGAAAGAGGCATGTATAAAGGGCATGAATACGATGCTATTTTCCCAAACGATACAACTATTCCGACAATGATATATGGACCAATCATACCTGTTTGGGAGGAAATGCAACGGAGTAATTTTGCTTATAAACTACATAAGTTTGCATATCATGCAGTAAGTTCTCAAACAGCCTGTATTAATCTGTTTATGCCTTTACTCCTTTCTAAAGATGTTGATCGTATATTACCAATGATCCCCGGATGTCCCTCAAATTTCAGTAAGATAGCTAGAGATAAACTATTTCACGGATTCTGTTTTGAATATTGGGGCCAAGATATTAAACAAGGAGCAGGCGTCTTAAACGATCATTCCCAATCAGCCGGAACTGACGCAGACGTAGCCATTGCTTACTATAACATAGAAGGCAAATTATGCCTATGGCTAATTGAACATAAACTTAGCGAGAAAGAATTTACAATATGCGGAGCATATAAAAGTAAAGCTAATAAATTAAAGACTAATTGTACTCAATATAATCTCATTAGTATAACCAAAGAGCCTCAGAAATGCTATTATCACATGATAGGATATAAATATTGGGATACTCTAAAAAGAAACCTAGATATATTCAAAGGCTCAATTGGTATCGAAGGTTGTCCTTTCAAGGATGGACTTAACCAACTATGGCGCAATCAGATACTTGCTTTAGCCTTACAGGAAACTGGAATATATAGTATGGTAACTTTTTCGGTATGCCATCATGCAAAAAGCACAATGTTAGACAAGTCAATCAATAAATACAAAGCATTGATCTGTGGGAATAGAATGTTCAGTTGTTTTACCAACTATGATGTGTTGAACATTGTATATAAACTAAATCATGACCTGCAAGAATGGATGCAATGGTATAAAGATGTCTATTACTTTTGATATCAGTAATCTAATAGTATTACAATTGTTTTTATGGGGGATAAATATAAAAAATTAATATAACACATTTAATATAATAACTAAAATATGCCATATCCTATAGAGAAAAAACTTGTAATTGCCGTATCAACTAGTGCTTTGTTTGATATGGAAGAATCTGATAGTATATATCGTGTAAAAGGCATTGATGCTTACAGAAAATATCAAGAACGGATGATTAACGAGCCACTAGGAAAGGGAGTTGCATTCCCTTTCATCAAACGTATCTTGAATTTAAATAATTCTTTCCCAGAAGATAAACCTATTGAAGTAGTTATATTTTCAAAAAATAGTCCAGAATCAGGATTAAGAGCATTCCGTAGTATTGCACATTATAATTTGGACATCTCTCGAGCTTGTTTTTCTTCAGGAAAAAGTAATTTTCAATATTTACCAGCCTTCAATGCATCATTATTTTTATCTGCAAATCCAGAAGATACAGAAAAAGCAATATCTGCAGGTTTTGCTGCAGGTACTGTTCTAGACACTAAAGTTATAGATGATGAAAATGACACACAACTTCGTCTTGGATTTGATTTTGATGGAGTAATAGCTGATGATTCTTCGGAACAATTTTATAAAGAAAATAAAGGAAATATGTCCGTTTATCATCATCATGAACTAGAACTTGCCTCCAATCCATTATCAGAAGGACCGATAGGAACACTATTGCAAAAAATATCATTTTTCCAACGCCTTGAAAATGCACAAGTAGACAAGAATCCTAATTACAAGAAAATTCTTAGTACAGCTATAATTACTGCAAGAAACGCTCCTGCACATGAACGTGTCGTAACTACATTAAAGAGCCTAAATATTGAAGTAGATGATGTATTCTTTCTCGGAGGAATAGATAAAACTCGAATACTAAATATTTTAAAACCACATATTTTCTTTGACGACCAGATGATACATTTAGATCATTTAGAAGATATACCTGCAGTACATATACCTTTTGGGATAGCCAACAAAAGAGATTCTGATATAGTTGAAAAATAAGTAAATATTTGATTGAATGGATGTTAAACAAAATATGATTGTAGATTTGGAGAAACGCGGTGACAAGCAAATGTTCATCACTGAACGTGTTTCTTCTATTTACCAAAACAAGAATGGACTTTGGACTGTTCGGTTTTCGTCATCACCACGTGTATTCAATTACAATCCGTCACGTTTACTTTGTCTAACACACCCTGACACAATTAATCTTGGAGAAAAAGGTCTATACATCAATAATAAACATATCAATAATGTAGCAGAATTACTACGTTTTACAGATGGTCGCTACATTTTTTATCGAGTGACCTATGACAATGGCTACTATGAGAATCTGGAAGGAAACGAGGTCTATATTACCCGTACCCCAATTGACAAAAATGGAGGTTCTATTTGGGATTATCTTCGCAAACTAGCTGCTGAAACAGGACTGATTGCGGAAGAAGATTATGAAAGTATTCTATCCAAACAATATGAATTGGTAGATGTGAAGCGTGATAATGTTCCCTTGGCTCAATACCTAGGTGACAAAACAAAATTGGTAACTTACTCCATGCCCAAACAAGTCTATTATCCGTTTGGATGCAATGCCAGCCAAAAAGCGGCCGTAGAAGCAGCATTGACACATCAGGTAAGCATTATTCAGGGACCTCCTGGAACCGGTAAGACACAGACGATACTGAATATCATTGCCAATCTGCTGATGAAAGGTAAAACGGTATTAGTCGTATCAAACAATAACTCGGCTGTTAAGAATGTAGCTGAGAAGCTAAACGGAGAAGGACTTGGCTTCCTTGTGGCCGAACTGGGTAGTGTACAAAACAAAGAAACATTCATCGCCAACCAGCCAGAGTATCCTACTATGGCAAATTGGACAATTGATAAACAAACAACTACAAAGAATCTAGCAAAAGACTCACTTCAAGCCGTTTCACAAGGATTTGGAGGTCAACTCCGGCAGGCCAAACTAAAGGCAGAATACGATGCCCTATTAAAAGAATCGAAATACAACGAAATGCGGGAAGACAACCATACAGAAGATGAATGGTTGAATGGCAAACCATCGGCTAAACTTATGAATTTGCTCAACCGCTATCAGATGATAGTTGAGAACGGACATAAGCCAGGTTTATGGTTCAGATTGCAATGGGCTTTCTTGTTAGGAACTAAAATATTGACATTTTTAAATAGAAAAGCGACAGATGTCATAAACAGTTTTGAGTCAGCCTACTACTTTTCTCGAAAAACAGAATTAGAGCAAGAGCTGGAATCGATTGCTTCAGCACTCCAAAGCATAGATATCCAAAAGAGTATGAAAGAACTTCGTTCCTCTTCTCTACAACTATTGAAGGACAAGATAGCTAAACGGTATAATACCGGACAAAGGAAAAAATTTACCATCAAGGATATTAAGCGCAGAACAGAAGAGTTCCTGAAAGAATATCCGATTGTGCTCAGTACCACTTATTCGGCCAAAAGCTGTATCAGTAAAGACATGGTTTTTGACTATGTGATTATGGACGAAGCTTCACAAGTGGATATTAAGACGGGGGCTTTGGCTCTATCATGTGCCATGAACGCCGTGATTGTGGGTGACGACAAACAGTTACCCAATGTGGTAAGCCGAGAAGAAGAATTGGCGTTAAGGGCTATTCAGACCACATACCAAGTGGACGACCGATACAATGCTGTCACGCACAGTTTTCTACAATCGTGCGTAGAAATATTTCGGGATGCGCCAGTAACACTGCTTAGAGAACATTATCGGTGCCATCCGAAAATCATAGAGTTCTGTAATCAGCGCTTTTACAATGGAGAACTGATTGCCATGACTACAGACGAAGGAGAAAAAGATGTATTGCAAGTAATTCGAACTGTACCCGGCAATCATGCCAGAGGACATTTCAACCAACGTGAAATAGATGTCATTACGCAAGAGGTATTATCGGAATGTACAGAATCGGAAAGTATAGGTATTATTACTCCGTATCGGGCTCAAGCTGAAGCAATCAATCAAGCTGTTAGAAAAGACATATCCAGTACAGTACACAAGTATCAAGGGCGAGAATGTGATACTATTATTATGAGTATGGTAGACAACTCTCCTACAGAATTCTCGGATGATGCCAACTTACTTAATGTTGCCATTTCACGTGCTAAGAGCAAATTATGTTTGGTAACGAACGGAAATGAAATGCCAAAGGATTCGAATCTCAGCCAGCTAATCAGTTATATTCAGTACAACAATTTTGAGGTGAAATCCAGTAAGTTGCATTCTGTCTTTGATTTGCTCTATCAGCAATATACGGCAGAAAGATTGGCTTACGAAGCTGCTCATCCTGCTGTCTCTGAACATTTATCAGAGAATCTAATATACGATATTCTGTTAAAAGCCATTGCTGAATTAGGTTTGCCTCATACGGGAGTACTTTGTCATTATCCACTGTCCAGACTTATTACCGACTGGAATCAACTGGAAGATAAAGAAAAAACATTTGCAGAAAGTCCATTCTCACATATAGATTTCCTGCTCTATAATTCCCTGACCAAACAGCCGATCAGTGCCATAGAAGTGGACGGATGGCATTTCCATAAGGAGAATGACGCCCAACTATCACGTGATAAGTTGAAAAATCAAATATTCACAAAGTTAGGGCTTCCTCTGATTCGCATTTCCACAACAGATACAGTGAATCAGGAAACGATAAAAAAATCATTATTAGCAATTTTATGAAATTAGGATATATACACAGCAACAGAGAAGAACAAACCCGAGTCATGCAAGTACTGAAAATGACTTCGGAATCTGTAGCTCTAGACGAACTCGGCATTGGCCGTATCCGTGATGCTTTTGCAGACCGTATGTTTCCCGGAATATCTACCCTGCAAAAGCACATGAAGTATTTCTCTCTCATGCCACAACTCTATCGCAAGGCTACAGAAAAACGATATAACCGTTTATCGGAGGTGAAAGCGGAAATTATCCGTCTGGAACGAATCATGACAAAAAATCTATACGATGGCAGTGCGGACAAACGAGGTATCACAGGAAGTGAGATGATTGGTAAAAGTGGAAACAATTATGTAAAATATGATCCGGCATACATCTACAATTCCGGATTACAGACTTTCGGAATTTTACGTAGTCCGCAGCTATATGAACTAATCTACTCAACTTCAAAGGCATTGCACAATGCCCCTAAAGTGACCAAGATGGATGATGAAGATACAAATGACGATGCGGACGAGAAGTCAGGTCTGTTCCAGTTCTGCTCTTTCCCTAATGTAGATTATGATTTTACCCAGAAATGTACATTAGATCTGACCGTAGAAGATAAAGACTTCATTGTGAATCACATTCTGAACGCAGAAGCATGTCAAGGTACTTTATTACGTTACATCGTGGATAATCCTGACTTTGCAATAGCCGATAGTTTTGAACAGATTCCCTTCCGTCATTTGCCACAGGAGATTGGAGAATTGCAAGATTTGGCCCGACGTTTCGCTGATTTCATATATATGGTGCACATCCGCTATAACTATATATATTCGCAATACCAGGATGAAGAAATGCGAATCGAATTTCAGGAAAAACTTGAAGAATACCGGAATAGTGGTACAAACATAGACAAAGTGCTGAATGCTGTAAGCATACGGGAGAACAGTGGGAAATGGTTCTGCAAAGAAGTTGCGGAAAGCATTGCAGCCAATGACATTGAAGAAGATGGTGGTTTGGATCAGTTGATTATCAACCGGGAACGAAGAGTAAAAGGAAATCGAAGAAAAATTGGAAATCCAGCATATATTTATAATAAAAGGAATCGCATACACTATTATAAACTTACCTACCGATGGGAAACGGTAAAAACCTTTACCGAGGAATTAAGAAAGGAGGCTATCAATGGCTGATGCATTATGGAATGATATTATCTATACGGATTGCAAAGCAATGGCTTTGTAATTGATTATGCGGTTTGTACTACCTATAGTCTGGACATGCCTTCCTTGTTATCAGTGCCCTTTATGTTGGGCACAATGACCGACCTGACAGAAACAGCCATGCGCTCTCCTCACCTGATACTGGAGACCATCAATAAATCAGCTGGTAAGTTTGCCGTTTTCTGCAATGCCGGATGTATGGCAGTACCGCAAGCCAACTCCAAAGTGTATTCACTATTGGAGCAGAGCGTTGTACAAGTAACACTGCAAGCAAAGGGGGGCGGTTTCATCA
>OGEV01000083.1_pt1 | contig 11902 bp, 7 predicted proteins | sample 1570821 | NCBI WGS metagenome assembly OGEV01 (sample SAMEA2582045, study PRJEB24529) | metagenome | biome: Human gut stool | place: China | collected 2011
GTGAAATGGATAGTGTGAAGCGTGTACGTACTTATTATAGTCCTTTCGGACAAATAGACCAGACTTATGCCAGACGTTGGGGGCATTATACCTATCGTAATCTTCCTAAAATATATGATGCCCATATTATCACAGCCGAATACTTGATAGACAATATAGACCGTGCTTTTGATAATTGGCAGAAACGTCCATGGAACCGTTCTCTTTCATTTGAAGATTTTTGTGAATACTTGTTGCCTTATCGTATAGGGGATGAACCGCTGGAAGAATGGCGTGAACTTTATGAAAAGAAATATGGATATTTATTAGATTCCATATATAAAGGCAGTGATGTGGTGGAGGCCGCGAATTTGGTAAGCAGGCATCTACAAGAACCTGTCTTTATTTATTGTGAAGACTTTGAACTGCCTCATATCGGTCCCAGATATTTATTCAGCTATCGATATGGTAGTTGCGTGGATGCGGCGGATATAGTGACTTATGCATTTCGGGCTGTCGGCATTCCTTGTATGGAAGATACGGATGCCAGAGGGGGACATGTGTGGAATGTTGTTCGTGACACGACAGGGCGCGATGTACCTATTTGGTATATAGCTTCGGAGGCTGTAAGGGGGAGTAGGGATACGGGAGGGTATAAACGTGGCAAGGTTTACAGGCCCATGTATGGTTTTCAAGAAGAAAAGGCAGCACATCTGGGAGATGATTGGAAATCAATGCCGCTTTTATTCTATCACCCTTATATGAAAGATGTCAGTTATGCATATTATCCGGATACGTTACGCATACTTACCGGTATTCCTGATGATGAGGTTTGTTATCTGGCCCATTTCCACGAAGCGCATTGGTGGAGTTGTGCCTGTGCACGCTCGGCAAGCGGCAAGATGGAAATACCTAATCTAGAATCGGAACTGGTATATCTTCCCATGAAATATACCAAAGGCAATTATTATCCTTCCGGCTTCCCCTTTTGGTTTGCAGGTGGAGAAATAAATACGTTTCTTCCGGATTGGGAGAAAACAGTAAAGGTTCGTTTGTATAGAAAATATCCGGTATATGGTTGGTTGCGCAGCTTTATGGGCCATGTGGTGGGAGGTACTTTTGAGGGAAGTATGACGAAAAATTTTGAAGATGGAAAGACATTATATGAGATAGCGGATACTCCCGTGATAGCAAGGAATAGAATCTTTCTGAATAAGTCGGTTAAGTGCCGTTACATAAGATATAAGGCTGACAATGATAAATGTGCGGAACTGGCGGAAATGACATTTTATGCCAATGGAAAGGCTGTTTCTCCGATAGCGGTTTGGGGGAGTCCTACGGAAAAAGGAAATATGCATGTGCTGGCAAAGCACGTGGCGGATGGTGATCCTCTTTCTTATTATCTGTCTTTAGACAAAGGAGGGGAGGTTGTTGTTGATTTGGGCCGTGTCGCAGTTATAGATTGCCTGGAGTATATGCCCCGGAATGATGACAATTTTATTTCTCCGGGTGATATTTATGAGTTGTTCTGTCATGCCGGTACTGAAGGATGGAAGAGTTTGGGAAAACAGCGGGCTGATACTACCTGTTTGGACTGGATTGTGCCTGACAATGCATTGTTCTGGTTACGCGATCTGACCCGTGGGCGTGAAGAACATATTTTCTTTATGCAGAACAGGCGGCAGAAATTTCCAACCTTTTAAGATTTAAAATGAGGTATATAAAGAAATACATAGGCGTTTTATATAACTTGCTGGTTTGTGTGACCGGAGGGAGTTTGTTAATGATGATTATTTGGTTGTTATTACAGATATTTGTTTTTGCCTCATTTGCCATACCTTCTGACTCCATGGAGCCGGTTCTGATACCGGGTGACTATGTGCTTGTCAATAAAATGTTGAAAGGACCACGTATATTCAGCCTTGGTGATGCCCGGCAACATAAGCCGCTACACATCGATCGTTTGAAGGGATTCAGTGAATTTCAGCGCAATGAGGTATTGGTCTTTAATTTCCCTTATCCGGAACGATGGGACAGTATAGGGTTTAACCTGATGCTTTATTATGTAAAGAGGTGTATCGCATTGCCGGGTGATACTGTTGAAATAAGGGACGCCCGATATAGGGTCAGAGGTTATGATAAGGAATTAGGAAATATAGTTTCACAAAACAGTTTGGCGCATTTTTTGGAGAAACCGAGGAATGTGGAGAAAATGATACAGGAAAATTGTTTTTTTGCTTATCCCGGTGATACCATCTTAAAATGGAGTATTAAAGATTTTGGTCCTTTTTATCTTCCTTCCCGTGGGGATACTATTGTGATGGATGATAAACATTATTTGCTTTATCGCAATCTTATAGAATGGGAGCAACAAGATAAATTAATAGCAAGTAACGGGCATTTTTATTTAAATGGGCGGGAAGTGGAGCATTATGTTTTTATGCACAATTATTATTTCATGGGTGGTGATAATTGTTATAATTCTCAGGACTCGCGCTATTGGGGGCCTTTGCCGGAGGAATATATTGTAGGAAAGGCGACATTGATATGGAAGTCTAAGAATGGAGTGACGGATGAAATACGTATGGACAGGATATTTAAAAAGATAAAGTAGTATGAGAGTTTGTGGTGTATATTTTGTTTTTGTAATTCTTCTTTCTGCTTGTACGAATGGAGTAAGTCATTTGGATATTGCTTTGCAGCAGGCTAAACATAATAAAGCGGAGTTGGAAAAAGTGTTGAAGCATTTTAAACATGATAGCTTGAAATACCGTGCTGCCTGTTTTTTGATTGAAAATATGCCTGGTAAATATTCAATACTCCCTTATGATTCGTTGGATAGATATAAGAACTTTTTGAAGATTATCCCACAAAATGATCCTATAAGTTGGGATGTGCGATATTCTAAGATTTGGCATGGATTTGATTCTATTTCTAAACGACAGTTGGCAGGTTTTAGTAAGATTGAAGATATAAAAGTTATAACGGGAGATTATTTAATAAAAAATATTGAATATGCTTTTAAAATATGGGAGAATGGAAAAATAAAAGATTACTGTTCATTTGATGAATTCTGTCATTATATTTTGCCTTACCGTATAGACCATGAGCCATTATCGAATTGGCGCGAGGAAGGTTTTCAAAAGTTTGGTCATTTATTGGATTCTTTAATGTCTCCACGAGAATTGGCCCTTCGTATCATAAAATTAGGTGGAATGCGTTATAATATAGGAATGACTAAATATCCTTATAAACAGTCTTATGTTGAAATGCTACAGACCCGTTGGGGTACTTGTGATGATATGGCGGCATTTTTAGCTTTGTCTTTACGTGCCATTGGAATCCCTGCTTCTATTGATTATGTTCCGGCATGGGCTAATAGGAGTTCTTCGCATTGTTGGAATGTGGTGAAAGATGCTACTGGTGATTTTATAGAAGTGGGATATGGCCCTGAAGGAAAAAATGAAGTTGTATACAAGATTTCTAAGATTTATAGGAAAAAATATGATATTCCACTATGTGATGTTACATCCGAATATGCTATGCCTCTTTCTGATTTAACCTTTAGAGTGCCTTCACAGAAAGATAAACAATTAATCAGTCTTTGTACTTTTAATAATCATGACTGGGTTCCTGTTGCTTTATCAAAGGTGATGAATGGAAGTGTTTTGTTTGAATCAGTCGGGAGAGGAATTTTATGGGGAGATAATCAAATAAGAACTTATTTAAACGAAGGAAAGGGGATTGTTTTCTTAGCATTTATCAGCCAAAATGGGCGGTTGAATAATAAACCTATAGGGTTTCCTATAATTCTTTTAGAAGATGGAACCATAAAAGAGCTGTGTGCTAGTACAGAAAAAGAAAGTATTATACTTTACCGTAAATACCCATATTATGGAAGTAATAATGCAATAATACATGATAGTAATGAAATATGTGTCGATAATGAATATGAATTGTTCTATTGGAATATGAAATGGATTAGTTTAGGGCGAAAATTAGCAGTCGACAATAAACTTCATTATGATGATGTGCCTAAAGGCGCTTTATTGTGGTTAAAAAATCATACTCAAGGAAAAGAAGAGCGGATTTTTACATACGAAGACGGGAAACAAGTTTGGTGGTAGAAATGGAAAATAAATGGCTGAAATATGGAATAGCATTGGTGGCAGGCATACCGGTTGCGTTGTGTCTCAGCGTGGTGTGTTGTAGTACGTCTTCACTGTCATCCGATATTTTGGCGGATGACTGGCGGTGGATGTATGCCTGTGGAGTTCTTTCATCGGCAGCTTTTGCCCTGTTGATATTTCTTTTTCCGGCACGGATTAAGGAATGTCTTTCGGCTGTCGTTTCATGGGTGTTTATTCTATACGGAGGAATGGAAGCCGTGTGGGGCATCCGTCAGGTGGTATATGGCTTTACCTATTCCAACCATTCCCTCTATGCTTTGACCGGTTCATTCTATAATCCCGGTCCTTATTCAGGCTACCTTGCCATGATATTCCCTATCTGCCTGTATGAATGGTTAAAGCGGAAAGAGGGTAAGAAAACCATACCTTATTATGTTGCTTTAGCTGTCATGCTATTGATTCTTTGTGTGTTGCCTGCCGGAATGAGCCGCTCGGCATGGATAGCTGCGGCGGTCTCTTCCATTTATGTTTGTGGTATACACTATAAGATGGAAATTCAGCATTATATCAGGCATCATCGTAAGCAGGCAGTGTCTTTTGCCATAGTAACCTTTATTTTGGGCGGTATAGCATTGGGTGGCATTTATCAAATGAAAAAGGATTCGGCAGACGGCCGTCTGTTTATGTGGAAAATTGCTGCCCAAGCTGTCAGTGAGCACCCATGGACAGGATGCGGATGGAACAGTGTTCCGGCTGCTTACGGACAAGCGCAGGAGAATTATTTTGCAGCCGGAAATTATACGGCAACGGAGGAACTTGTGGCAGGGGCTCCCGAATATGTTTTCAATGAATATCTGCAAGTAGCCATTGCCTGGGGAATACCTGTGCTTTGCATCGGGTTGTTGATACTAGGTGGGAGCATGTACATAGGTCATAAACAAGGCATCTATGGACTATGCGGCGCATTGCTATCTTTAGCGGTATTTGCGTTTTCTTCTTATCCATTACAATTTCCAGCGTTTGTTTCGGCTTTGATTATATTAGTATTAGCTTGCGGTATCCGTGTTCTTCCTTTAGAGAAAGTTTGGCCTCGCATTTTATTTACTGTTTTATTGTTAATCGGAAGCTATGGCTGTTTCTGTAAATATCAGCAGAAATCCAAGACTGTAGAAGCTTGTAAGCAATGGACCAAAAGCCGTATGTTTTACCACTCGGGAGCTTACCGGCAAGCGGTGGAAAGCTATGCTGAAATTCAGAAAGAAATGAAAGGGAATGCCCGCTTTATGTTTGAGTATGGCCATGCCTTGCATAAACTGCATGAACCCGAACTGTCTAACAAGGTACTGAAAGAGGCCTTGAAAGTGAGTGGCGATCCCATGATACTAAATATTATCGGGAAAAATGAACAGGACATGAAGCACTATGATAGTGCGGAATATTGGTTTATGCGTGCTGTCCATCGGTTGCCCGGAAGGATTTATCCTTATTATCTTTTGGCCAATCTATATGCGGATCCGTTTTTTTATCGGTGTGACAAATTGGAGCGGATGGTACAGACGGTATTGGAGAAAGAACCGAAAGTTCAGTCTACCGCTATCAAGCAGATGAGACGGAAAGCACGGGAATTATTAAAAAAAGTACCCGAAAATTAGTTTTTTCAAAATAAAAAGTTTTTATTTGTTATAGATATCACAAAATATGACCATGAAATTACACATATTTGCATCAGGCTTATTATTAGCCGTTTCTTTCACTGCCTGCTCGGGAGAAAAAAAGGAAACAACGGAAAAAGAAGGGGTGGAAACAGTTCTTCCTTCTTTACCCAATGAGGTGACGGTGATGCCGCTGAAAAAGCAGGTTTTCAATCATGAATTGATCAGTAACGGGAAAGTGACGGCACAGGATTATGCCGACCTGTATTTTCGTACCTCGGAAGTGGTGGCGAATATCTGGGTAAAGAACGGGGATATAGTGCGGAAAGGTCAAAAAATAGCCCAATTGGATTTGTTTAAGTTGAACAATACGTTGGTACAGAATAAAAATAGTTTGGCACAGGCTACCCTGGAGATGCAGGATGTGTTGATAGGACAAGGATATGCTCCCGATAATCTGAAGGTGATACCTGCTGATGTGCTGGAACTGGCAAAAGTAAAAAGCGGGTATGAGCAGAGCAAAGCTCAATATGAATCTGCTCAATATGATATGGAACAAGCTACGTTGACTGCTCCTTTCGATGGAGTGATTGCCAACCTCTTTGAAAAGAGATATAATATGCCCAAAACTTCCGAGCCTTTCTGCCGGGTAATCAATGCCGGAAATATGGAGGTGGATTTCACCGTACTTGAAAATGAGCTGCCATTGCTGAAAGTGGGGGATAAGGTGGAGATTACTCCTTATGCATCGGCAGCAGGGGTGCGCCAGGGAAGTATCAGTGAGATTAATCCGCTGGTGGACGAGAATGGAATGGTACGGATAAAGGCGCGAGTGAACGGGAGTAATAAATTGTTCGACGGCATGAATGTAAGGGTAAGCGTGAAGCGTTCTGTGGGCGAACAACTGGTTATCCCCAAAACGGCGGTTGTACTACGTTCCGGCAAACAGGTGGTATTTACACTGAAAGAGGGTAAAGCTATGTGGAACTATGTGCATACGGGATTGGAGAATATGGAGGAATATACTGTCACAGACGGACTGGAAGAAGGTATGGAGGTGATAACTACCGGAAATGTGAATCTGGCTCATGAAGCACCGGTGAGGGTAATTAAAAATTAAAGGTATGGTTAAGTTCTTATTGCAACGGCCCATTGCGGTGCTGATGGCTTTTACCGCCTGTTTTATTGTCGGGTTGGTGACCTACTTTTCGCTACCTGTATCTTTGCTGCCCGATATTGCCATACCGCAGATTACCATACAGGTAACGGGCGAGAATTCATCGGCACGCGAACTGGAGAATACGGTGGTTACCCCTGTGCGCAGACAGTTGCTGCAAGTGGCCGGACTGAGAGAAATAAAAAGTGAAACCCGTGACGGGGCGGGTGTGATCCGTCTGGAATTTGACTTTGGAGTGAATACCGACCTGGCATTTATAGAGGTGAATGAGAAGATAGATGCCGCTATGAACAGTCTTCCCAAGGAAGTGACACGTCCCAAGGCTATCAAAGCAAGTGCAACGGATATTCCTGTACTTTATGTCAATATGACTTTGAAAAACGACGGTGCTTATCAGGAAACCGACGAGCAACAATTTCTGGAGTTGTGCGAATTGGCGGAGAATGTGGTGAAACGCCGCATCGAACAGTTACCCGAAGTGGCTATGGCGGATATAACCGGAGTGCCCGGAAGGCTTTTGCAAATTGTTCCTGATAAAGATAAACTGGCCATGACAGGTATCAGTGTGGAGGATATAGAGAATACACTTTCCGCCAATAATGTAGAGCCGGGAAGTATGCTGGTGAGGGATGGTTATTATGAATATAATATTCGCATAGCTACCCTGCTTCGTACCCCGGAGGATGTGAAGAATATCTATATCCGCAAGGGGGAACGTATTATGCAGTTGAAAGAGCTCTGCAAAGTAGATATTGTTTCGCAAAGAGATGGGACGTTCCGTAGCCGGAGGAAAAAGGGCGGTGACGCTGGCCATTATCAAGCAGAGCGATGAAAATATGGATGTCATGAAAGAGAAGCTGAAAGAAACAACCGATTATTTTGCTTCTCTATATCCGGATATTGAATTCAGCGTAAGCCGTAATCAGACGGAATTGCTGGACTATACCATTTCGAATTTGCAGCAGAACCTATCTTTGGGTTTCTTGTTTATCTTTATTGTAGCCGTGCTGTTTTTGGGGGATGTCCGTTCACCGTTGATTATCGGCATCAGCATGGTTACTTCTATTGTAATCACATTCTTTTTCTTTTATTTCTGTCATGTGTCGCTGAATGTGATATCACTTTCGGGCTTGATTCTGGCAGTAGGTATGATGATAGACAGCGCCATTATTGTAACGGAAAATATTTCGCAGTATCGTGAACGGGGGTATTCTCTGAAACGTTCGTGTGCCGTGGGCACGACGGAAATGATCACACCGATGCTCAGTTCGTCCCTTACAACCATTGCGGTATTTGTGCCTTTGATATTTATGAGTGGCATAGCCGGAGCTATTTTTATGGATCAGGCTTTTTCTATCACGGTGGGATTGATGATATCTTATATTACGGGTATTATGTTGCTGCCCGTATTGTATCTGTTGTTTTATAAGGTCGGTATCCGCAGTAAGGGATTTCTTTCCAGACGTTTTGACAATCTGCTGAAAAATGAGTGGCTGGAAAGCTTTTATGATAAAGGGATTGACTGGGTGTTCTCACATAAAAAGCTTTGTGTGACCGGCACGCTGGCAACCCTTCCACTGTGTGTGTTTCTTTTTTATGTAATGGAAAAAGAGCGTATGCCGCAGATTGACCAGAATGAACTGGTGGCAAGGATAGAGTGGAATGAGAATATCCATGTGGACGAGAACAACCGCCGGGTGGATGATTTAATGAAACAGGTGGACGACCGGGTAACGGAGCATGCTGCTTATGTGGGTATGCAGGATTATATATTGAACGGGGGCAGTGAACTTTCGTCTACCGAAGCGGAACTTTATTTCAAGACGGAAAAGCCATCCGGAATCTATTCATTGCAGGAATTATTAGAGAAGGAGATAAGAGAGAAATATCCGTTGGCTGTGGTTACTTTCTCACCTCCCGAAACAATCTTTGAAAAATTGTTTGTGACAGGAGAAGCGGATGTGGTAGCGGAACTCCATACGGCGAATAAGTCGCAGGCACCGGATGCGGAGCATTTGCAGCGGTTGGAAAAGGAAATTACGCGGGTGGCGGGTAATATTCCGACAGGCATCGCTTTCCGGAATCAGATGAATCTGATAATCAATAAAGAAAAACTGTTGTTGTATAACGTATCATATGATGAATTGACGCGGGTGCTCCGCACGGCTTTCAAAGAAAACAAGGTTTCCGTTTTACGCTCTTATCAGCAATATCTGCCTATCAGTATTGCCGGAGAGGAAAAGAGTGTAAATAGTGTATTAAGTGAAACTTTGGTGCGGACGATGGCGGATGGTAACGGAGAGGTGAATCATATTCCTTTGAATAATCTGGTGACGGTAGTGCCCGCCGAAGATTTGAAGAGTATTACGGCGGGAAAGAACGGAGAATATATTCCTTTAAGTTTTTATGATGTGAAGGATGCACCGGAACTGATGCGGAATGTAAAAGAGGTGGTTAGTGAGGAAAAGGAATGGGAAGTGGATTTCTCGGGTAGTTTCTTTTCGAATGAAAAAATGATGGGGGAATTGACAGTGATTCTTTTTGTTTCTTTGTTGCTGATGTATTTTATCCTTTGCGCGCAATTCGAGAGTTTCCTGCAACCGCTGATTGTCTTGATGGAAATTCCTATTGATACGGCTTTTGCTTTGCTGGCATTATGGGTTTTCGGTCACACGTTGAATTTGATGTCTGCCATAGGCATTATCGTGACTTGTGGTATTGTGGTGAATGACTCTATTTTAAAAATGGATGCCATCAATGAATTACGGAAAGCGGGGATGCCTTTGGTGGAAGCCATTCATACAGCGGGCAGGCGCAGGTTGAGAGCGATTATCATGACTTCGCTGACAACTGTCTTTGCAATGGTTCCGTTGCTGTTTACCTCGGATATGGGGTCGGAGATGCAGAAACCTTTGTCTATTGCCATGATTGGCTCTATGGTGGTGGGAACTTTGGTCAGCTTGTTTATCATTCCTTTAATATATTGGTTTATTTATAGAAAACATGACAAAAATGAAGTACATTAGCATATGGATGGTGGGGTGTATGCTGTTGTCTCTCGGAGCAAAGGCGCAGCAGGTGGTGAAGCTGGATTTGCAACGCACGATAGAGATTGCGAATGATAGTTCCTTGTCCGCTTTCAGATATCAGAATCTTTATTTGTCGGGATATTGGGAATATCGTACTTACAAGGCGAACCGTTTGCCGAGTCTTACGCTGGATCTGACTCCGGCTAAATATTATCGCTATATCACCCAGCGTTATGATTCGAATGAGGATATGGATGTGTATCGTGAACAACAGATGTTCAGCGCATCGGGTGGATTGAGTATCAAACAGAATCTGGATTGGACGGGCGGTACTTTCTATATTGATTCGGAACTGGACTTTATGCGTAATTTCGGTGACTCAAAGTCTACACAGTATTCCAGTATCCCTGTGCGTGTGGGATATCAACAGAGCCTGTTGGGATATAATGCTTTTCGTTGGGACCGGAAAATAGAGCCGTTGAAGTATGAAAAGGTGAAGAAGCAATTCATTTATAACACGGAAATGGTTTCAGAAGAAGCGGTGACTTATTTCTTTGCGTTGGCTATGGCACAGGCGGATTACCGCTTGGCGGAGGAGAATGTGGCGTCCAGTGATACCCTTTATAGCATCGGACTCCAGCGTCATAAGATAGCAGCCATATCACGTGCCGATTTGCTGACATTGCAGCTGGACAAAGTGAATGCGCATAATACGTTGCAGAATGCGCAGATTGCTTTGAAACGCGCTATGTTTTCATTGGCTTCCTTTCTGAACCTGGATAAGAATACTGTGATTGAATTGGATATACCGGGACGTCCCACAGGAAAGATGATTCCCGTAGATGATGCGTTGATGCGGGCCAAAGAGAATAATCCTACTTTCCTGGAACAACGGCAGAATGTGCTGGAAGCGGAACAGAATGTGGACAAGACAAAGAAAGAATCCCGTTTCAATGCCAGCTTTAATGCCAGTGTGGGCTTTAACCAGGTGGCGGATAAACTGGGAGATGCTTACAGGCATCCTTTGCAACAGGACTTGGTTTCTGTCAGTGTTTCTATTCCTTTGATTGACTGGGGGGTGAGAAAGGGTAAATATAATATGGCGAGAAATAATCTGAATGTGGTGAGGATTGCCGCCCGTCAGGAAGAACTGAGTGTGGAGGAAGAGGTGATTATGACGGTGAATGATTTTAATATTCAGCAGAGTTTGATTGCGAGTGCGGAGGAGGCTTTGGATCTTGCCGTAATGGCATACGAGCAGACACGCCAACGTTTTATCATCGGAAAGGCGGATGTGAATAGTCTTACTCTTTCGTTGAACCGCCAGCAGGAGGCGCAGAAAAATTATATTTCGGCTTTGCAGAATTATTGGTTGAATTATTATAAGATACGTAAACTGACGCTGCACGATTTTGAGTCCGGTTTTTCCCTTGCGGACAAGTTTGATTTTAATACAGGAATTTATCGATGAGTAATCCGCGTAACCTCTCCTCGTTTACCTTGATAGTGACATTTGTCTGCCTGTCACTGATAGGGGTGGTATTAGTACCGCTGTTGCCGGTTAAGCTGGCGCCGTCGCGTACCTTGCCCGGTCTGACTGTTTCTTTCAGTATGCCCGGCAATTCGTCACGGGTTATTGAGGCGGAGGTTACCAGTAAACTGGAGGCGATGATGGCCAGAGTAAAGGGAATCAGGAAGGTGAACTCTACTTCGGATAACGGCAGCGGCTCAATTTCTTTGGAACTGGACAAGCATGCGGATATTGACGTTACCCGCTTTGAAGTGTCTACCATCATCAGACAGACCTGGCCTCAGCTGCCCGAGGGGGTGAGTTATCCTCAAATCAGTACGCGACGTTCGGATGATAAGGCATCCAGACCTTTTATTACTTATACACTGAATGCGCCTGCCAATCCTATTTTGATTCAGCAGTAT
>OGEV01000088.1_pt1 | contig 11411 bp, 10 predicted proteins | sample 1570821 | NCBI WGS metagenome assembly OGEV01 (sample SAMEA2582045, study PRJEB24529) | metagenome | biome: Human gut stool | place: China | collected 2011
AATTTTACCTACTACACGCAGGATATAGACTGCGGTAATGACGATACTTGTTGTTGCCACTAGGGTACATACGCGATGGAATGTATCATCATTTTGGAAAGAACCTACAAAGACCGTCATTTCAGCAACAAAACCACTTAGTCCCGGAAGTCCCAAATTAGCAAGACCAGCAATAACATAACCTACAGCCAGGAAAGGCATAATCTTCATCAAACCTCCCATTAATCGGACATCACGAGTGTGGGTACGTCCGTATATCATACCAATAAGGGCGAAGAACAAAGCGGTCATTAATCCGTGACTCAACATTTGGAGAATAGCACCCGTACAACTGGTGCGTGTCATCATCAGCAGGGCAAAGAGCACCAATCCGCAGTGGGATACGGAGGAATAGGCATTGATATATTTTAAGTCGGTTTGTACCACAGCACTGAATGCACCGTAAACTACAGAAATAGTGGTCAATATCAGGAATACATCTCCCCACATGGCTGCACCTTCAGGCATCAGGTACATAGCAACACGGAAGCATCCGTAACCTCCTAGTTTCATCAATACTCCAGCGTGAAGCATAGAAACAGCAGTCGGTGCAGAAGCATGACCATCGGGACTCCATGTATGGAAAGGGAACAAAGCTCCTAAGACTCCGAACCCCAAGAAGATAAGCGGGAAGAAGATGCGTTGCATTTCATGAGGTATATGCAGTTTGGCGATTTCCAGCAAGTTCATAGTTTCACCGCCTGCACCATAAAAAATACCGAGAATTCCGATCAGTAGAAATGCAGAACCACCCATTAACATTAATGTAAGTTTCATGGCGGCATATTCTTTACGTCCGCTTCCCCATACACCGATGAGCAGATACATTGGAATTAAGGCTACTTCATAAAACATGAACATGGTGAACAGGTCTGTTGAAACGAAGAATCCGAATACCCCTACACTCAATAGAGTGAACCACATGAAATATTCTTTTGTCAATGGTTGTAACTTCCACGATGCAAAAGTACCGGTGAATACAATAATGGAACTAAGTAGCAACATTGCTACTGATATACCGTCTACTCCTACTGAGTAACATATATGGAGTGGTGCATACCAAACTGTGCTGGCTGTGAACAGCATCTCTCCTGTAGCACCGGCTTGGCGTAGTTCGATATAATCAATGGTGAGGTAAACGGATAATGCCAATAATATGGAAGATCCGACAACCATCACTCCGCGAACTTGATTGACGCTGCGCGAAGCCCAAAGGCTCGCGAGCATCAACAAGGGAACTATAATGAAAAAACTTAGTATGTTCATCTTTTTAAATTAAAAATTAAAAAATGGCCATGCGGCGGATTTTTTATTATTCATTAAATTAATAGTATCAGCGTCAATATCAATGCACCTGCAAGGAACCAAATACTGTACTGCTGTACGTTTCCACTTTGCATGTCACGTATTTCATCGGCGGTAGCATGAGTACTCCACGCAGTGAAGTTAAAGAATTGATCGATAACGTGCCGGTCCCACCAGGCTATCGGAGTACTGATGCACCGGAAGATGATTTTCTTGGTTACGAACAACCATATCTCATCCATATAGAAACGGTGGTAAGCTGCTGTGTGCAAACGTGGGAATGTGCGCGCCAGATAGTTGGCTACGGGTTGTCTCTTACCTGCATACATCCATGTAGCTAAAGCGATGGATGCTATAGCAATAATGATACTTGTAGCAGCTATCTGCATATCCAGATGAATGGTATAGGCTTCTCCGTTACTACTGATCAGATTGCCGAAAGGTATGAATCCGGCAATACAGGTGATAGCGGCTAAAAACATCAGCGGGAATGTCATGGTAAGTGGAGCCTCATGCGGAGTATGTGCATCAGGTCCGGATTCGTGGGAGTGTCCTTTCCATTCTCCATTCCAGAAAATACAATAATAAAGGCGGAACATATAAAATGCTGTCATGGCGGCAATGCCTGTCATTATCCATCCCATAACAGGATTGAATTGGAAGCAGGCAGTCAGAATTTCGTCTTTAGAGAAAAAACCTGAGAATGGCCAGATACCCGAGATAGCCAGACAAGCAATCAGGAATGTCCAATGGGTGACGGGCATGAATTTATGAAGTCCTCCCATGGCGCTCATCTCGTTACTGTGTACGGCATGAATGATACATCCGGCTCCTAAGAACAGCAATGCCTTGAACATGGCATGTGTGAACAGGTGGAACATGGATGCCATGTAGCCTAGTCCTCCTTCATGAGGATTCATAGAAGTACAAACGCCTAATGCGACAATCATAAATCCAATTTGAGATATAGTGGAGAAGGCGAGCACACGTTTGATATCGCTTTGTGCACACGCCACACTAGCGGCGTAGAATGCAGTGAACGCACCGATATAAGCTATCCAGTGCAGCACTTCGGGCGCATATCCTATAAACAACGGGAACATACGGGCTACCAGATATACACCGGCTACTACCATGGTAGCAGCATGGATTAATGCACTGACAGGAGTAGGACCTTCCATAGCATCCGGTAACCAGATGTGCAATGGAAACATCGCACTTTTACCGGCACCACCGATAAACATTAGCCCCAAGGCCAATGGTATCATACTTCCGGCAACTGCAAGTACCTGAAGTTGGGGGGTGAACGAGAATGTTTCGGCATAATAGCCGTAAATCAAGATACCGATCAGAAAGCCTAAATCAGCGAAACGGGTAACAATAAATGCTTTTTTACTGGCAGCAATCGCTTCTTTCTTGGTGTAATAAAAGCCGATAAGTAGATAAGAAGAAACACCTACCAGTTCCCAAAAGACATACATCTGGAAAATATTAGTCGCTACTACGAGCCCCAACATGGACATGGTAAACAGGCTAAGAAATGCGTAGTAACGTTGAAAGCCTTTTTCACCTTTCATATATCCGAATGAATAGATATGTACCATCAGACTGACGGTGGAAATAACGACTAGCATCATAACTGAAATAGGGTCAAGCATGATTCCCATGTCAATATGCAGGTTCGTTGTGAAAGGTAACCATTCAAAATTATAAGGTGTGAGAGTAGGATAGACGCCTTCTGCCGTACGCCCTCCTGCAAAATAATTGAAGGCAGTGAGGTAGGAAAGCAACGTCACCCCTGCCAGTGAAACGGTGCCGATGGTCCCTGCCAATCCGTTCTTCATACGCATACCTGCCAGCCCCAGTATCAGGAAACTGAGGAAAGGTAGGATAAGGATTAGTATTGTATGTTCCATAATTAGTTTTTCATTTCATTTAAGTTCTTCACTTGGATATTGCGTACATTGCGGTAGATATTGATAATGATAGCAATAGCTACTGCTGTTTCAGCCGCACTCACGCCGATAGCGAACAGGGCGAAAAAAAAGCCTTCCAGTTCTTCGGGAAAGAGGTATCGGTTGAATACGGCGAAGTTGATGTCTACCGAATTCAGTATCAGTTCCACACTGATGAGCATGGCCAATAAATTGCGGCGGGTGAAGAAACCATAGATTCCCGCAAACATCATAAAGGTGGAAACCACCAGATAATATTCCATGTGTACCATAAGTTCTATCTTTTTCTAGCGATTAGGATTCCTCCTACGATGCAAGCGAGTAATAACACGCTGATTACTTCGAAAGGAAGGATATATTGATATTTTTCCATGCCCATCAGTGCATGACCGATCGTGCGTACATCCAGTTCACCATGAACAAAATGAGAGGGCAGGAATTCGTTCTTCAGCATGACGAACAGACAGATAGCCAGTCCTGCTATAGTAGAAATAGCTCCGGCCACCATCTTTCCATTTTTTAATCTCTCTGCTTTGTCTCCCTGTGAAGAGGTCAATAAGATACTAAATACATAAAGCACTGTTATACCACCGGCGTAAATCAGTAATTGTACAGCTCCCAAGAATGAGTAGTTGAGTTGGAAGTAAATACCTGCTGTACCAAATAAAACGAACAGCAGATAAGTTGCTGCACGCAAGATACGTGAGGTCGTGACTGCCAATACCGAACAGACAGCGATAAACAACGCCAGTACAATGAATACAATTAGTTGTAGTGTCATAATATCGTTTGTTTTTTATTTTTTGTTCAGAGTGAGAACTAGTTTGCTGCGGTCGAATACAGCATTTTCGAATTCTGTATCGAACCGAATGGCATCGTGTGGACAAGCGTTCACACAAAGCTGACAGAACATACAGGCTCCCAGGTCGTACTCATACTTTACCAATATTTTCTTTTTCTTGCCTGTTTCTTCGTTGGTCACAGATTCGCTGGTAATGGTGATTGTATCATTGGGGCAAGCCATCTGGCAAAGTCCGCAAGCAATACATTTGTTATTACCATTCTCATCAACCGGCATGATAAGCCGTCCTCGGAAACGGGGCGATATTTTTAATGTGGCACGGTTTTCGGGATATTGTTCAGTGACTTTAGGAGTGAAGAACTCTCGTCCTGTCACTTTCATGCCGGTAAGTAATGTACCGATGCCATGAAGCAGCCCTTTTATATAGGAATGTTTTTCTTCTTTCATCAGAAATGTAATTTAAATGCAACAATAATTACCATCAATAACAGGTTGCACAAACCTATTGGAACCAAGTACTTCCATTCCAGCGTTAGAATTTGGTCAATACGCAGACGGGGAAATGTCCATTTGATCCACATTAGTAACCATACTACAAAGAATGACTTGCCAAAGAACCAAATAAATCCGGGTATATAATCCATGATGGCATTGAATCCGTCTAGCCCAGGAATATGTAGCGGCATCCATCCTCCCAGGAAGATGGTTGTGGCTACTGCGGCGATGATAAACAAGTTTACAAATTCTGCCACATAGAACAGGCCGAAGTGCATACCGGAATATTCGGTATGATATCCCGCAGTCAGTTCACTTTCTGCTTCAGGCAAGTCAAACGGGCCGCGGTTGACTTCTGCATTTCCGGCTATCAGATAAATGATAAAAGCGATCAATGCAGGTATATGTCCTTTAAAAAGGAACCAGCCGTCAGCTTGGCGTTCTACAATTTCGCTTAGTTGCATGGTATCTGTTAAGATTACAATGGTAAGGATGCTTAATCCTACAGATAATTCATAACTAATCATTTGAGCGCCACTTCGCATGGCTCCGATTAATGAATATTTGTTATTGGAACTCCAACCTGCCAGCAAAATACCTACCACACCGATACTGGATGCTGCCAATAAGAAGAAAATACCTACATTGAAATCAAGGACCTCCATGCCCTTGTTGATGGGTAGGCAACTGAAAGCCATGATAGAGGCGAGGATAACAATGTAAGGTGCCAAATTGTACAGGAACTTGTCAGCATGCCGGATGGTGATAATTTCCTTGATCAACATCTTGAATACATCGGCAAACACCTGTATGGTACCTTGGGGACCTACACGCATTGGCCCCAAGCGGCATTGGAAAGCGGCGCACACTTTACGTTCCATGAAAATCATAATGATAGCAATAACTGCATATGCCAACATGATACATACGCCAATTACTATACATTCTATGAGCACTGCCAGTTCTTCAGGCATAAATGACGTGAGCAGTGAGTGTACCCATTGGGTGACTATACTAAAATCGAACATAATTTAATAATGTGTCAATTTGCTAATTTGCCAATAGGCAAACTTGTAATTATTTAATTTGTTAATTCTCAGTCTGATAAATAGTGCATTCTCCAAATTGTATATTGAAGAATCGGCACATTATTATCGGTCAATATCCGGTACTACATAATCTACCGTTCCACCAATAGCAATTAAGTCGGCAATTTTTGCGTTGCGGCACATAGTTTCCATTGCTGATACTAAAGGCAAACCGGTAGCGCGGAATTTCATGCGGTAAGGAAATTTGTCTCCACGACTTTCCAGATAAACACCGAACTCTCCGCGAGAACCTTCCACTGCGGCATAATAATTCCCTTCGGGCACACGTATAATCGGTTTCATCTTTTCCTGATAGTTCCCTTCAGGAATATTGTCTATCAGTTGCTCAATGATATCCATACTTTCCAGTATTTCTTCCATACGGACCATATAACGTGCAAAGCAGTCACCTTCAGTGTGGACAATCTCTTTAAAATCTACCTTGCCATACATCGCATAGGGATGACGCTTGCGGACATCGCATGCCCAACCGCTGGCGCGTCCTGTACCTCCTGTCGCTCCGAAAGAGATGGCATCTTCCCGTGAAAGAACTCCCACACCTTTCAAACGTTCTTGGGCAATGACATTTCCGGTGAATACTTCATGGTATTCTTTTAGCATCGGACGCAGATAAGCAATGAATTCTTTTACTTTCTGTACAAAGTCCGGAGCGATATCAGCTTGTACCCCTCCAATGGTGTTATAATTCTGTATCAAACGTCCTCCGGTAGTTGCTTCGAAGATATCCAATATCTTCTCACGATCACGGAATCCATAGAAGAATGCGGTCAAGGCACCCATATCCATACAGAGACAGGAGAAGAAAAGCAAGTGAGAATCTATACGTTGCAATTCGTCCATAATGGTACGAATGTATTGTACCCGTTCGCTTACTTCTACGCCCATTGCCTGTTCAATGCACATACAGAGAGCATGGCGGTTTTGGTGCGCACCTAAATAATCCAAACGGTCGGTCAGGGCCAAGGTTTGGGGATAGGTAAGACTTTCGCACATTTTTTCGATACCTCGATGGATGTATCCGCAGTGCACATCCAGTTTTTTGATAATCTCACCTTCCAGTGAAACACGAAAACGAAGTACACCGTGGGTTGCCGGATGTTGAGGACCTATGTTAATGATATATTCGTCCTCATCAAAAATGGTTTCGCGTTTTTCTATTACACTGCCATCATGTTGTACTTCTATATATTGTGTCGTGTCTACAGGTTCCTCATTGGTCATACGGAGTGGGTTGAGGCTTTCATCGTAGTCCTTACGCAATGGATAGCCTACCCAGTCATCACGCAGGAACAAACGGCGCATATCAGGATGTCCTATAAAGCGGATACCATAATAGTCGTACACTTCGCGTTCATTGAATTCAGCACCTTTCCAAATATCACTTACACTAGGAAGTTCCGGCTTTTCTCGGTTGGTTGTGCGAGTGCTGACCACTATATTTTCTCTTGTATTCGTATCTTCCAGATGATAGACTACACCTAGTCCTTCTTCGCCCCAGTCCATTCCGGTAAGGCTGCGTAGAAAATCCATATGTTTACCCTGCCGCAATTTCAGCATTTCTTCATGTAGCTTTTCGGCAGGTATTTCTATTCTTTCACTCATGCTTGTTCGGGATTTTGTGGTTCATTTTCTTTGCGGTTCACTCCGCCGAAGAATTTTTCCAGTTTTACTTTACGTTGCAATTGTATCATGCCGTACAACAAGGCTTCAGGTCGGGGCGGACATCCGGGAATATATACGTCAACGGGAAGAATTTTGTCTACTCCGTTCAATACGTGATATGATTTTTTAAAAGGACCGCCGCTAATGGCGCATCCGCCTACTGCAATGACGTATTTAGGATCCGCCATCTGGTCATACAAACGTTTTAGTACCGGAGCCATCTTGTGTGTGATAGTTCCTGCTACCATGATCATATCTGCCTGGCGCGGACTGGCACGGGCTACTTCAAACCCGAAGCGGGCGAAATCATACCGGGCAGCACCCACTGCCATAAACTCGATTCCACAACAACTGGTTGCAAATGTAAGCGGCCACAACGAATTGCTGCGTCCCCAGTTGATAAGGTCATCCAAACAGCCCACCAGTACTTTGGTACCGCCTTCATTGAGCTGCTTGACCATGTTTTCCAAATACTCATTGTCTTTGAAGTCTTCATAAGGAATAGACTTTATGGTTGGTTTCTTTACTTCCATTCCAACGCTCCTTTCTTCCAGGCATATGCCAGACCTAAAACTAATATAACTAAAAAGAAAAGGATGCTAAACAGACCGTACACTCCTAGGTCTTGTACCACTACAGCCCAAGGAAATAAAAATACTGTTTCCACATCGAACATCAGGAAGAGGATAGCAAATAGATAATAACCTACTTTGAATTGCATCCACGACCGTCCCCGCGTAGGAATACCACATTCGTAAGCTTCTCCCTTTTGTGAGTTGTATGAACGGGGAGAAATGGCACGGGCAATTCCCAATGCTACGGCAACTAATGCGATTGCCGTCAGGATAACGACAACTAATAATGTAAAATACATATCTAAACTTTTTTTGATTAGACAAACGGATAGAAAAATTTTCCTTATAAGACGTTTGTTATAAGGATTTCTACTCAGCAAAATGCTGAAAAAAGATTAAAAATTAAATGATGATCCGCCGGAGTGCATAGATATAATAATCTACTGCATCAGTGTAAAGCGAATGAAAAGTGTGGCAAACTATATGGTTTGTTTGTAGCTCCTGCTTTTTAAGTTCGTTCAATGCTGCTAAAATGCGGACTATACATTTGAACTTTGATGTGGAAGGGTTGTCAAGTGATATGGCTATTTGTGGCATATCTGCAAAATTGTTGGTAAACAGGAAGTCCACTGTTCTTTTGCAGGGGTCTTGTTGTTGCTGGTAACAAGAGGTCTGTGGGGGTAAATCTGTTGTCTCAACCGTATGATAATCCTGACCTACTGTTATCGTAAACAGTAGAAATAATAGGATATATACAATGTATCTCAACATATTATTCATCTTGTTACCCTTTAAATGAGGGTGCAAAGATAGCCAATATTTGAAGCTTCATTGAGATTTTTTGAATTATTTATGTATAAAAATGGTTATAGGACGTAAATGTCAATGCTTTTTCCAAAAACTCGGCATGAAGAGCAGAAGTACGGTAAATAATTCCAAACGTCCTATCAGCATCAATATTGCACTTATCCATTTTGCTGCATCCGGCAACCCGTTCCATGAATAGGAAGGGCCGCATTTTCCAATACCTGGTCCTACATTGCCCAAACTGGAAATGACTACGCTATAAGCTTCTTCAAACCCTACTCCAAACAGCATAAGAACCAGCCATCCAATAAAAATAATAGCCATATATAGAAAAATGAATGCAAGTACTGCTGACTTGGTTGTTGATGAAATAACTTGGCGGTTGATACGTACAGGAAGTATAGCATTGGGATGAATGATATGTTTGAATTCATTTTTAGAAACACGGCTCATAATGGCTATGCGTATACATTTTATTCCTCCTGTGGTGGATCCGGCACAAGCTCCAAACAGCATGATGATGCACATTAATGTCCAAAGTACAGGTACCCAAGTCATATAATCTGCAGAAATGAATCCGGTAGTGGTTTGTAAGGAAACAACCTGAAATATGGCTTTACGGAAAGATTCTTCAATACCGAACGGACTGGTGAAAATAAGAGTGACGGTAGTGAAAAGGGTAAAAAATCCCACAGTTCCCAAATACCAGTGGAGTTCTGTATTTTGGAATAAGCGTTTGAAATTTCCTTTTAAGAACAGTAGATATAGTAAGGTGAAATTGATACCTGCCAAAAACATGAATAGCGTAATTATATATTCTATGTAAGGAGAGTTGAAGGCGGCAATGCTATTTTGTTTGGTTGAATATCCTCCTGTGGCGGTAGTAGTCAGAGAATGACATACACTGTCGAAAAAGTTCATGCCTCCAGCAACCAGCAGAATAATCTCTGTAATGGTCAGCCCCAAATAGATAGTCCAAATCCATTTGGCCGTAACTCCAATACGCGGATGTACTTTATCATGGGTGGGACCGGTGGCTTCCGCTGCAAATAATTGTACACTGCCTACTCCGAAAATCGGTAATACGGCAATAGTAAAAAAGACAATTCCTAATCCTCCGATCCATTGTGTCATACTTCGCCAGAACAAAAGCCCGTGTGGCAATGACTCTATATTGTCCAAAATACTTGCTCCGGTGGTGGTGAATCCTGACATGGTTTCAAAAAAAGCATCCGTTATAGTGGGAATATATCCGCTTAGATAGAATGGAAGCATACCGAATAAAGAAAAAAACACCCAGGCAAGGGTTACAATAACGTATCCATCGCGGCGGCTGATTCTCTTTTCTGCATTTTTCCCTGCTAAAGCGGCTATGCTACCTGCTCCGGCTGTTATTGCGGCAGAATATAGGAAAGCTGAAATATCTGATTCATTATAATAGACAGCGAGAAACGAGCATAGAATAAGAAACCCCGCTTCGATGAAGAATAACGCCCCCATAATCCGGGCTATCATTTTTGCATTTATCATCAATTGAAGAATTTTTCTATTTTCTTAATCATCATACCTAGACAGAATACTACGACATGGTCGTTAGGTTGGATGACGGTATTACCTGTCACCAGTATCCCTTCACCGTTGCGAATCAGTCCGCCAATGGTGGCACCTTTGGGAAGGCCGGCATCTTTGACAGCGCATTTGGTTATACGTGAACCGTTTTTAACCGTAAATTCGGCTACATCAGCATTGGCAAAAGTCAGACATTTTACGTTGGAAACATCTGCATCCAGCATCATTTGATAGATATGGCTGGCGGCAATCATTTTTTTATTGATAACCGTACCGATATCCAGGCTTTCTGCCATGCTGATATAATCGATATTTTCTACTTCTGCCACAGTTTTGGTTACTCCCATACGTTTGGCGGCAAGACAAGCCAGAATGTTTGTTTCAGAATTGTCCGTCAGAGCGACAAATGCTTCCGTGTTTTTTAACCCTTCTTCCATGAGCAGATCCATATCCCGTCCATCTCCGTTGATAATCATTACTTTGTCATCTACCACTTCGGTCAGCCGGTTACATCTGTTGATGTCATTTTCAATAATCTTGACCTGCATGTAATCCGGTACATATTGTGTGGTGCGAACAGCTATGCGGCTGCCGCCCATAATCATCACATTGCGTACATCGGGATAATTTTCTTTTCCTGTAATCTTGCGGATATAGGGAATGTATTTCTTTGTTGTTGTGAAATAAACAATATCATGCAGTTTGATAACATCATCTCCCCGGGGGATGATTGTTTCATTTCCCCGTTTGATAGCTACAATGTGGAATGGAATATTACGTCCTCCCAGTTCATGAAGGGGAACGTTCAGAATTTCTGCCGTTTCGCGCATTTTGGTACCTATCAGGACCAATGCACCACCGCAAAATTCCCACCATTGGCGTATCCAGCTCATTTTGATGGCATCTACTATATCTTTGGCGGCCAGCATTTCCGGATAAATCAGTGAGTGTACTCCTAGTTGGGAAAAGAATTCTTTATGTTTAGGAAGTAAATATTCGTAATTGTCAATCCGGGCTACAGTCTTTTTTGCCCCCATATTGGTAGCCAACATACAGGCCGTCATATTGCGGCTTTCTTCCGGCATGACCCCGA
>OGEV01000097.1_pt1 | contig 11003 bp, 6 predicted proteins | sample 1570821 | NCBI WGS metagenome assembly OGEV01 (sample SAMEA2582045, study PRJEB24529) | metagenome | biome: Human gut stool | place: China | collected 2011
CATTACATTGATCTCCCCAATATTGTCCTTGACGAGAATCACTGAGCGTACCATTAATACGGCTTGTAAAAGTAAAATCTTTTATTGGACTCAGTTCCAAATAACCACTAACATTCAAATAAGTGGAACGAGTATTATTCACATATTGATCTTCAATAAAATCACCTAATGGAGAATATTGTCCTGTAATATATTCATGATTTATTTTCCCATTTTGATCATAAGCATCTCCCAAAGGAAATGATGAAAGACCTTTTGTAAAGGTATTTCTCACTCCTTGATTTCTATCTTGATAAGTTAGATTAGAAGTAAAGCCCATTTTAGCCCAAGAGAAAATTTCTTGATCAATATTCAATCGCAATGAATATTTATTAAGATTGTCATTACTCAATAAACCCTCTTCTCTATTATAAGAAGTTGAAGCAAATATCTTAGTCTTCTCACTACCCCCTGAAACAGAAAGACTATATTTTTGGGTTGTAGCTGTATTACCTGAGGCTTCATCAATCCAATCAATCCACTTTCCAGCATTATAAGCATCCGTATAATCTTGATTACCAAATAAAGCAGACATATCAGAAGGGTAATCTCCATTCTTATACTTATAAGCTTCTCTTTGATAATTCACCCATTCATCTCCAACCATACCATGCTTATAATTAGGTGAACCACTGAAACCATAATATGCATCAAAGTTTACAGTAGCTTTTCCTTCCTTCCCACGTTTTGTTGTTATAATGACTACGCCATTAGCTCCTGCTGAACCATAAATAGCAGTAGAAGAGGCATCTTTTAATACATCCACACTCTCAATATCAGAAGGGTTCACCTGGCTATAACTCCCAGGAATACCATCAATAATGAATAACGGTTCATTACTACCATAAATAGAACGAGAGCCACGCAACAAAATAGAAACATCTTCACCAACCTGCCCGCTAGACTTCACAATATCCATACCTGCAATTTTTCCTTGTAAAGCCTCCATCACATTACTAGTAGGAGCAACTGTCACATCTTCATTTTTCATGGAAGCCACCGCACCAGTCAAATCACGTTTCTTCACAGTACCATAACCTATTACCACAACTTCATCCAAAGCCTGTGTATCAGGTTCCATTTTTATATTTATCAGACTATTATTCCCAATAGTAATTTCTTTAGTCTTATAACCTATATAGGAAATCTCCAATATATTCTTTCCACTAGGCACTTCAAGTGTATAATTACCATCAAAATCAGTAACGGTTCCTATAGTCGTACCCTTTACCAACACAGAAACTCCAATCATAGACTCTCCTGTTTCATCCAAGATTTGTCCTTTGATTGTTTTTCCTTGCATAACAGATAGAACAGATTCACGATCCATTCCATTATCAACATTTGCATACGAAAAAGCAGCCGGCATACATAATGCAGCTGATAATCCTAACACAACAGGTGTTCGTCTGATTCCGTAACCCAACGGCTTAGGACATTTCTTCATGTCTTTTCTCATTTTTCTATGGTTAACAAATTAATTAATAATCCATATTATTTATCTCTAATGTAGTAAAAATACGATGTTTTAGTTTTCTTTCTTCAGATAAAGTCATTACTTCCATTGCTTCATCAGAAACCAATAATACATTCTTGGCCTCTTCAAATACTTTCAGTAGTTCTGCGTGCTCCTTTAAAAGCTTATTCCAATGAAAAGCTGATTCAGGAGCATCATCCAGAACATACTTGATAAAGTCGTCATCCTTCAAAAAGTCTTCTACCTTGCTATACACCTTTTTTGTATCCACGTTACAATCATTTTCCATTATGACGGATAGTGGTTCAAAGTTGTACTCACCTGGAAACTTAAAATATTATCCTACCAATTCCCTTAATCTTGTAATACCTCTATGCATCAAATTTCGTACCGACTGGTAATTCATATCCATAATGGTACAAATATCTTCATATTTCTTCTCTTCTATATAATATAAGGTAAGTGCCTCACGTTGGCGCGGAGATAATTGAGCCAACAAATGTTTTACTTTTATATTTTCAAAACAACTTTTTTCCTTTTCCAAATATGTATGTTCTACATCATCACCTGCTGCAACGGGATTCAGTTCCTCAACAGCCGTTTCCGACATGAACATCCGTCTGCGAAGTTCATCGCATAACTTATTTTTCAAGGAAATGAGGAGGTATGATTTGAAGTTGTCAATGATACCCAATTCAGCCTTCTTTGTATACAATTTTACAAAGACATCATGAATGCAGTCCTTCAACAATTCTTTGTCAGTAGTTAACTTACATCCATAATTAAATAGAAGATTAATATGCATATCATATAATGTAGAGAATGCACTTACATCTCCAGATTGGAAAGCGGTTACCAAGCAAGCTGTCTTATCATTTAAGTTTTGTTCCATCACAGTATACTAATTATAGGTTGTTTTGATGATGATGCAAAACTAGGGAGGATACGCTACTTTTTTAGGTAATATTTGATTATTGGACCGAAAAAACAGATAACCTGCTGAAAAACATATATGCTAAATAATACAGATTTTCATTAAAAAGGAGAACCAAAATAAGTCCGGTTCTCCTTCCATGTACTAAATTCTATGAAACCAATAAATACAATCTTTGTTTTCCTCTGCTTTAAGCATATATATATCTTTAATATTCAACCGTTTAGCAATCACCGTTATTGCTCCGGTCTTCGGATCAACAGACTTCAATATGTATTTCCCAGGTGATAAATGAACAGGAATATCTGTTGCAGAATGGGAATAAATGATACTTCCAATACCAGATTTTACCAGTTTCTGATACTTATTTGTACCAGTATCCTCCATATCCATAGCAGCCGCATCAGTTAAAAAGCTTTCATCGGCAACCGGAACAACCGGGCAAGAGCCACTTGCCATGAAGACAGCCCAAGCCATATCCGGATAATTCTGCGCATAGTAAGTAACCGCTTTTTCCGGGAACTTCTTACGATATTCACTCACCGCCCGATAAGCTTCATCAAAAGTAACCTTACCTACTTTCATTTTACGGGCATGCTGACGGGGAGCCAGGTTCTTTCCACCTTCGGGAGCATAAAGACCATCCACTTTATAGTGCCAGTAACGAATATCAATAATGTCAACTAATTTCGCACGCTGCGTATCATTCAGAATGGCATCTTGAACATCCTTTGTCGCACTTAACGCCACGGTCGCTTTCTTACCGGTTTCTTTCTCCCACTCTCCTATCACATCCAGCCAGAATTGTACAAAATGCAACGGACCGGTAAACTCCGCACTGATCAGTTGTACCACATTTGCATCATCGGCAAAATTATCCAAGCATTGGCGAATATACTTTCTATGAAACTCACGACGTACCGGATGACTGATATCATAAAACATATCCGCTACAAAGATACGTTTGTCACCGGCAAAAGGAACAGGTTCAGGCATATCGGTCTGATTGATATTATTGGCCGACCGCCAAGGACAGTCTACCCAATGTGCTCCCGCCTCCAAGATATTATGCTGGAAGTAATTCTCATGGAAAAGCAAAAGACCTTTCTCCGCCCCTTTTTCGGCAAACTGCTTCAACCGGTTCCAATACCATGCATTGGGACGGTTCAAATCATACTTGCTCAATCCTTCCCAAGCAGTACCTTCTCCACTGCGGGCAAACGGTTGTTCGTAGAATGGCCCCCACACATCTCCATCACGGCGACGGACACGCTCATGATCGTCACGACGACGCTCATACCACAAACCGTAATTATGATCTAAAACCAAAATCTGATTCTTCACCATATAATTCACCGTAGAATCAATTCTATCCGTCAGCCCAAGTCCTTCGCGTCCCGGCACGAAACGGGTAACATGTGGCTTGGCTTTAGACAAGAAGCTGGTCCTCAGTTTCCCATTCCACCAAGGAACCTCCTGCCTGCCGCCTACCAGTAACCGGCCATCCACCTGCATACGTCCATTAATAATGGCAAACAGATGATCCTCTTTTTCCTTATATATAGGTGTCTTGAACTTCAAATCTTCTAAAGATTTCAGTTTTCCGGAAGACACACTGGCTGTATAAGGTGCTTCCTCAATCCATTTTTGCATAGTAAGACGGGGAGTATAAGCTTCCTTTGCCATCTCCATTGCCGCTTCTACGGTAGGACTGCTGGTTGCGTTGGTAGCCCTGGGAAGAATACGTGCCTGGTCAGAACAATCTTTATTCAAACGTGCCGCCAACTGTGCATAAAACAAGCTGCGGGGATGTACGTGATTATTTGATTCCGCCCATTGGCCGTCACCCGAGAATTGCGCCCAACAACCGTATGCACGGTTTACCGCATCTCTTGCCGGTGAATAACACTCTATCCCGGCAGCTGTACATTGCCAGAAAAGACTGTTGCCTGTATTCCAACCGGCACCATTTTTATCCTGTCCCAAATTCTTAAACACCAAATCATGGCCATCAATGTTTACCACATCAAATAATAACCCGCAAGCCCAGGAATCAATAGAACCGCTGAATCCTAACGACTCTTCCGAATCACACTGTACAAAAGCATTCGGACCTGCCGCACAAAATCCGGCTGAGAAATCATGAATACCCTGTTTAGAATAACAACGCTGAAAAAGTGTCTGCTGCCCCATAGTATAAAATGTACTGCGACGCATTCCACCTATCTCTGAAACAGGTTCTGTGGATACACAATCTTCTACAGTTGTTTTAGAGCCGGTACGCTGTACAATCACAGCACTTCCTGCAAAGTGCTTAAAATTTACCCTGCGCACCCAACAGTTTTCGGCATTTTCTATAGATACCCCCGTCCAGCAATGATCCTCATCTTTAGGATACTTCTTATCATAGTCAGAAGCCAATGTCAGATTCTCCAAACCTGCTTCTGCGATTCTGCCCGGCCAACTATAACGTAACACTTTGACAGTTCCCCATTTATTATCCAAAGCCATTGTCAAAGGAGCATCCAAAGTCAATTGGTTTCCATCCGCCTTACTTACCGACCTATCCCAAACCAAATCCATCTCTCCTTCTTTCCAGCCCAAAGCGGAAATACCTCCGCCAAAAATATCACAACCGACAGAAGCAATCCATTCTTTCGTAGAGGGGCGGACAATCCGGACCCGCTCTCCGGAAACCAGCTGTACATTATTGGTTACCTGAAAAGTACAAGTATTTACAGGAACGTATGATGTCAACACATCCAAGGTATCCGTAACAGCCAAATCATTCCGCCCTTCAATATAAAGCAAAGCTCCTCTGTCCACTCCCTTTTTCAACAATACGGTCTGTTCCCTGTCACTGCCGCGCAGCACGACTCCCGACACAGAAATACGCAAGCTCTCATTCAATTCAAAAGTTCCTTTATCCAGCAAAACAGCCCCACGAAAACCATTTTTATCCAAAGCCAATGAAGATACATAGTCAATGGCGCGCTGAATACGAGAGGAATTATCCCCAGGCTTCCATGAAACAAAAACGGCATTCGCCACATCAGGTATAGGGTATTCCGAGTTACGGTAACCGCAAGAAGAATAATCTAGAATACGGTTTCCGCGTTCATCAGTCACATAAGTCAGTTTTTCTTCCTTCACCTGTAAAGGAAAGGTTTGCGCAGAAATCCGCGCAAACCCCAAACTTAAAAATCCAAATAATAATAACTTATAATTCATTTTACATCAAACTTTTACGTTTTGCCAAAGTATCATGATTGTTCTTTATATCCGTCCAATCCACTTTCTTTGCAGGATCTATGCCATTAATGTATTTTTCAATATTGGTATCCCCGTCGCCATTACAATCTTTCACCGCATCACCCGGATCATTAGGATTGAGTCCGTATCTCACCTCCCAGACATCCGGCATACCATCACCATCCGTATCAACCACAGGCGTACCTTTATATTCGGGCAAGCCACCTACCTGACGGGGATCTGTAATGATACCTTGTTTATAAGAGTCAACAGGAAGACGTCTTTTTACATAAGTACTAACGAATTCAGGAGCGTCTTTCACGTAAATAGCTTTCCCTGTCTTCACCGTCTTCATCACACGGGCATCCACCGCATCCCTTTTAGGGAAAGTAGCCCCGGCATTTTCCAATACATAATTATAGGCAGTTTTGGCATCCATAATAGTCACATGGGGCATTGAGAAAGGCTCGTTTACACGAATTTGATCTGTAAACTTCCCTGCGTCCGGCATATCGTACACCTGCACGCCGCCATCCCAATTATTCTTTGTCACACGCGCATTACCTTCCACTACATTTCCGGCTACATACGCTTTACCAAATGTATCCGGTTTCTTCTTGTCACGACTTGATTCGGGTTTCACAATCCGGTGGGCAATCGGCTTATCTTTCGGAGTGATAATCCCCGGATTAAAATAATAAATGCTAGTAATCAAACGGATGGTTTCATCTCCCCCGTCAACAGAACGGTTCCACCAATTAAAAGTCACATTGTTTACCAGATTAAAATCCTCATTCATGCCAATGGAACAGTTACGGCTGATATTGGATGCGAACAAGTTACGGCAAAACATACTGTTATGCCCACCTATAGTCGCCCCGAAAGCATGATTGTAACAATCCAAAGCTTCCGAAAAAATAGAGTTCTGAATAGTTATGTTGACAGTAGGAAGCTTCAGACCATGCCCTGTGGAATCGCGATTGTATACATGGCGGTAAACAGACATGTTTTCATCCAGTCCCCAACTGGCAGAGCAGTGATCGATAATAACATTACCCACACAGTTACCTCCCAAAGCATCATCCCGGAAGAACACATCCTGCGCCCCCCGACGGAAACGCATATGGCGGATAATAATATCATGCGTATCAAGCAGGAAAGAGGCTCCTGTTACACAAACCCCATCCCCCGGAGCTGTCTGACCTGCAATAGTGATATACGGAGCACGGACGTTTATAGGGGTTTTCAGCCGGATAACGCCCGAAACATTGAATACAACAATACGCGCGCCACCGGTCTCACATGCCTCACGCAATGTTCCGGGCCCACTGTCGGCCAGCGAATTGACCACAATTACTTTTCCTCCACGTCCACCGGGAGTATAGGCCCCTCCCCCTTCTGCCCCGGGAAAGGCAGGTATGTTGCTCTTTATTAAATCCTCCGGTTTGGATGCCCATGGTTTATAAGGACGTCCTTGAACAGCCTCAGACATTACTACAGGTAATGCTTTCGCCCATGCCTCATCCGATTTCCGGTCTATTTCCTTTTGTTGTTCTTCTCCTCTGATTTTTACCGAATCAGGAATTACAGGATACTGTGCCGCCACAGGCAACACACATGCAGTCAATGCTGCCACTGCAAATAGTTTCTTTAGTTGATTCATTTGGTCGCTAAATTATTATTTTTTCTATAACTTCGTAACATAACACCCTGCTTTTAACATGATTCAAACACACATTGCGAGTATTTCTATATCAAAGACGGAACAGAAAGCCTGTTGTACTCTCTATCCGCACATAAAAAAAGAGCTTGACACCGTTTCACCGGGCAAGCTCCTTTTCCGCTTTTCAATAAACATTAATTTATATCTTTCCTCCACGTGCCTTGATACGTTCATACCAAGCCTTACGTTCTTTCACTAAATCATATCCCCGCTTAGAGAGGTAATTATTAATCCGGCCTTTGTATTTGCCGAAAGCAGCATGTTTCTTATTTGAATTTTCAGCATCCATGGCAAATTCACGGGCTTCAACAAGCCATGCCATAATCTGCGCTTTCTCTTCTTCTTTCAAGGTAGGAATCATGTCAACCGTAGCTTTATAAGTTACCATTACCACACCATAAGTCATGCCATCTTTCACTGCATCTATCTGCTTGGCATCCAAATAGAGCGAAAGATCGGCCGGGAAAGCGAAATGAGTACGGTAAAGCGCCGCATCCTTTTCAGCTTCGGCAGCTTTAACGGCTTCTTGTTTCGCATCGCCCGTCAGGGTTTCTTTTGCCAGCTTCACTTTGGCATCGCGCGTTTCGTATATGTCATTCAGTTTAAAATAACGGTTGGCTATGATAGTTGTCACTTCACGGGCGGCAACGGTATCTGTCAACTCCAGTTTATCTACAATCTTCTGCGAACGTTTCACAATAGATTCCACGTAAGCCGGATCGCGGCCTTCACGGTCCAAATCCACTGCTCCGGCGGTAATGACTACCGCCATGAGCAACAGAAACATTATACCTGACTTTTGTATCATATCCTGTCTTCTTTCCTCCGTTTATTACATCAACTTTCCTTTAGAAGCCAATGTATCATAATTGTTTCTCAAATCAGACCAGTCAATACAATTTCTAGTGCTGATACCATTAATATATTTCTCAATATTTGTATAGCCGTCACCGGTACAGTCCTTATTAGCATCCGAAGGATCATTAGGATTCAAGCCATTTGCCTTTTCCCATTCATCGGGCATACCGTCACCATCCGTATCCACATACGGAGTGCCTTTGTATTCCGGATATCCCCCCATCTGGCGGATATCGGTGATGATACCCTGTTTATAAGAATCTTTCGGCAAGCGGCGATATTTAAACTGTCCGTCTTCTCCCATTGATTTAGGAGCCAGCCCGGTCAAATCACCGTTAGCATCCTTGGCCATCTTCTTATCATAATAAGGAACGCCTGTTCTCACTTCCTCTACAATACGTTCATCCACAATATCACGGCAAGGAATGTTGGCACCTGCATTTTTCAGTACAAAATCGTATGCATCATGTGCAGAAGTAATGCGGATGTACGGCATTTCAAAAGGACGGTTGCTACGCATATTCTCCGTATATCCATCTGTATTCGGCTGAGTTTCAATCTGGATACCACCTGCCCAGTTGTCCTCTGTAATGGCAGGATAGCCTTCCATAATATTACCATCAGCATAAACACGGCCATACACTTTATGATCCAATTTGCTTCGTCCCGCTTCGGGTTTCAGGATGCGATGCCCCACAGGAGTATCTTTCGGAGTGGCCGGTCCCGGTTTATAATAGTTGTTTATCATATTGAACATAGCGGTATAATCGCCACCGTCCGAAGAGCGATGTACCCAGTTGAACACCACATTGTTTACAAAATTGAAAACACCATTCCAACCGACGGAAGGATTACGTCCCGAATTACTTGCCCACAGGTTACGCATAAATGCACAATTCTCACCACCTAAAGTGCTGCCGAATGCATGATTGTAAGTATCCAGCGCTTTTGCCGAGATAGTATTCTGTATGGTAACATTTACGGTAGGCAGTTTCAGATCTTTTGATTCATATTGTCCTTCGCTGGGGTCGTACATATGGCGATAGAAAGAAATGTTCTCATCCAATCCCCAAGTACAAGAGCAATGGTCAATCATGATATTTCCAATCGGGTTGCCTCCGAAAGAATCGTCACGATGCCATACCTTTGTTTCGCCGCGGCGGAAACGCATATGGCGTACCACTACATCATGCGTATTTACCCAAAAAGACTCTCCGGCAATACATACCCCGTCACCCGGAGCTGTCTGTCCTGCAATAGTGACATATGGAGCCCGGACGATAATGGGAGATTCCAATTTAATAATACCTGAAACATTGAAGACAATGATACGTGCTCCACCTGTCTCACAAGCCTCACGGAAAGAACCGGGACCACGGTCATTCAAATTAGTCACGGTAATCACCTTACCGCCACGACCGCCGAAACTGTACATACCTCCTCCTTCAGCACCGGGGAAAGCAGGAATTCGTGCCTGCGGCAAATCGTATGGACGGGAAGCCCACGAAATATACGGACGACCTTCTCTCGCTTCTTTCTGTACAACAGACAATGCTTTTGCCCAGGCTTCGTCAGAGCGGCGACGTTCTTCACTCATCATTTTCTGGTAGGCTTGCTTCGCTTCCTCAGTCAACTGGGGATACTGGGCCATTGCCACTGGAGCAATAAAAATAGCCATACACAGTCCTAAAAACATTTTTCTTTTCATACTTTATTCTTAAAAAATTATATCTGTGCTATAAGTAAGTTGGAATTTATATTCCGTTCTCTTTTTCTTAACAATTATCTTTTTCAAGACGCACTTTTCGGGGATATGTACTCAAAAATGCTTGTATCTGTCATAATAAACTAGCAGATATAAAACTATCGTATTAAATTATTTCCTAGCATCCAATGTGCCTTCTGATTCATAATAATCCAACCATCCTTTTGATTGTTCCAACCACGGATTCATATTCAATACATTAGAGGGCAGACCGGACAGGTAATAGTTTTCCTGCCATGAAATTACTGCTTCCTGACCATTCACATTATCTACCGGAGTTTCTCTATCCTGTAAAACAAAGTGCTGGCTCCAGAACTCTCCCAACCTATTCATTTCGGCTTGTAAGTCTGCCGCATTATCCACATCTACAGGCTCAAAATCAGCAATGACAGAAACAAGAGGATCTGCCTTTCCGTCATAATCCTTCACTTGTAAATATTTACCCACACGGGCAGTACCATTTAACGGCTCAATACCCAAGGTAGTACAGGTGGTATTGTTATCACTTGCATCATCATTATACAGCATCCAACGCCATAAATCCCAATAACGCTTACCCTCATAAGCTAATTCCACCTGACGCTCACGCAGACAAGCCTTAATAGCTTCATTCTTATCGGTAATCGTTCCCAAGCCATAATTATTGGATGCAGGAATACCTACACGGGCACGAATTTCACCAATTGTTTTCACTGAATTACTTATATCCCCCGTAGCTGCATAACATTCTGCAAGGTTCAACAACAATTCAGCATAACGATATTCGTATACATCAGTGCCATCCCATTGATATGTGTTTGCACTATTTTCAGCCGGATCGGACATTTTACGTACTATCGCCGGACTGCTGCCTTCATTTTCCGTGTAATAATGCAACTGAGAACCATCTTCTTTCGTTTCACTCCAACGATAATTCCAAACTACGGCATCTGCATCCTGATCATATCCCCATTTC
>OGEV01000101.1_pt1 | contig 10776 bp, 9 predicted proteins | sample 1570821 | NCBI WGS metagenome assembly OGEV01 (sample SAMEA2582045, study PRJEB24529) | metagenome | biome: Human gut stool | place: China | collected 2011
ATTAGAAAAGTACTTAGGTCAGCCGTAAATTATTAAGGCTGGCCGGATCTTTGGAACCGGAATTTGAACTTACTATAGAACCGGGTATCTATATTAATAGATTGTTGGAAAGCGGAGAAATGCTTTAAGGATTTTATCGATTATGATAAGTTGGAGAGTTATCGTGAGTTTACAGAGTTGCGTAATGAGGAAGATTATTTGATAACGGAGGACGGGACACGTTTTTGGGGTACGAAGGTCCTTTTACTACAGAACGATGATATATAATTATCCACCTATGGTTGCTTTTAAACCGTAATCAGTCAAGATTTGTATGCACTGCTGTTGTACTTCCTCGGATGGCGTTTGCATTTTATATCCTTTAGGGTTATAGATACTGCCTAGCTTTGCATGCTTTCCCTTTCCTATATCATGGTAAGGTAATAGGTTAATTATCTCAGGATGCCGTGGAAGACTGGCCAAAAATTCGGCAGACAGTTTTATGTTCTTTTCATCTGCATTCACTCCTTCAATCAATGGAATACGGATATAATAAGGGAAGTCAGCTTCTGCTACTCTGCGGATGTTCTCCAAAATTAATTCATTGGGAACATCACAGAATGTCTGGTGTACGGTACTGTCCATTGATTTTAAGTCGATAAGCAATAGTTCACAATTCCGCATCACTTCATCCACTGTTTCTTTGCGGGCAAGCAGGGTGGTATCTACCGCCCGATGAATTCCCTGTTGTCCGCAACGTTTCAGTATATCAATCAAGAATTCGGGATGAAGCAACGGTTCTCCACCACAAAAAGTAACTCCACCGCCCGATTGATCCATAAATGGAATTTCCTTTTCTATTTCATGCATCAGGTATTCGGCGGTATATTCCGTTCCTGATATCTCGATAGCCATTGCCGGACATTCTTCGGCACAGCGTCCGCATAACACGCATTTTTGTTTGTCGGTGATAATACCCTCGGGAGCCAGTGTCAGTGCCCCGTTGGGACATACTTTCAGACAAGTTCCACAGCCGAGGCATTTCTTGGCTGTGTATAGTTTGTCTTTTCCGTTACGAATGCCTTCGGGATTATGGCACCATATGCACGAGAGCGGGCATCCTTTCATGAAAAGTGTGATGCGGATGCCCGGTCCGTCATTGATGGCATAGCGTTTGATGTCGAAAATCAGACTCATCTTGTCAGAAGGTTTCTTGTGCCGTGCGGGCTATTACGTCATATTGTAAATCTGTATTCATGTCATTGAAGTAATCACTGTATCCAGCTACGCGTACCAATAGGTCCCGGTATTCTTCCGGATGTTTTTGGGCGGCATGCAGGGTAGCGGTATCTACTATGTTGAACTGAATGTGATGTCCTCCTAAAGCAAAATAGCTGCGGATGAGGCTTGCCAGTTTGGCTATGTCTTCATCGTGTTTAAGAAGTGAAGGCAGGAAGCGCTGATTCAATAGAGTGCCTCCGCTTTTCACCTGGTCCAGTTTTCCTAATGATTTTATAACGGCGGATGGCCCGTGGGTATCTGCTCCGTGTGAGGGTGAGGTACCGTCACTGATGGCACGTCCGGCCAGACGGCCGTTGGGGGTGGCATTCATCATTTTGCCGAAGTAAACGTGACAGGTGGTAGACAACATGTTCAGATGGAAACATTCGCCTTTGGTGTTCGGCTTTCCCTCGATGGCATCGTAAAGGTCATTAAAAATCTGGATGGCGATGCGGTCTGCATATTCGTCATCGTTACCGAAGAAAGGGGTACGGTTCAGTATGAACTGTCTCATGGCTTCCTGTCCTTCGAAGTTGGTATCGGTAGCATGGATGATTTGCTCCATATTGAATTTACGTTCTTCGAATACATGTTTTTTCAGAACGGAGAGGCTGTCGGTAATAGTACCCAAACCGGTGCATTGACTATAGCTTGTGTTATAACGCGGTCCGCAGTTATAATAATCTTTTCCTTTGGCGATACAGTCATCAATGAACAAAGACAGGAAAGTGGCGGGAGCGTATTTGGCGAACATACGGTCAATGTAGTTGCTGACGCGTACTTTCATATCTACAAAATAATGGATTTGTTTAAGAAATGCGTCATAAAGTTCTTCATAACTCCGGAAGGTGCAGGGATCTCCTGTTACCAAGCCTACTTTCTTGCCTGATACAGGATCTGTTCCGTTGTGCAAGGTGACTTCCAATATCTTGGGTACGTTAAGGTAACCGGTCAGTATGTAAGCTTCTTTTCCGAAAGCGCCTACTTCTATGCATCCGCTACATCCGCCTTCACGAGCGTCCTCCGGTGTTTTTCCCTGTCGCATCAGTTCCATGACGTATGTGTCGGGATTGAATACAGATGGGTAGCCATAGCCCTTACGGATTACTTTGCAGCCTTCGCGCAGGAAACGCTCCGGGGTGCATACACTGATGTGCAGGGCGCTTCCGGGTTGTAACAGGTGAAGATCATCTACTGTTTCGAGCATGATATAGGATACTTCGCTGACTCCGTTGCTACCATCACGTTTGATGCCACCGATATTCAGATTGGTAAAGTCATTGTAGGTACCGCTTTCTTTGGCGGTGATGCCAACTTTGGGTGGGGCTGTCTGATTATTTACTTTGATAAAGAAACATGACATCAGTTCTTTGGCCTCTGCACGGGTCAGTATTCCTTCTTCCAGGTCTTTTTCATAGAAAGGAGCGAGGTGCTGGTCAAAATGTCCTGGATTCATGGCGTCCCATCCGTTCAGCTCTGTAATGGTGCCGAGATGGACAAACCAGTACATTTGTATGGCCTCCCAATAAGTACGGGGGGCATGTGCAGGAACCCATCGGCAGATTTCCGCTATTTTTTTCAGTTCCTCTTTGCGTTTCGGATCGGTTTCTTGTCCAGCCATCTTTTCGGCCAGTTCGGCATGGCGTTCGGCAAAAATGATAGCGGCATCACAGGAGATGGACATGGCGGTCAGTTCTTCTTGTTTGTCGGTTGCTTCTGGATCATTCATAAAATCCAGATTTTTCAACTCATGTGCAATACGTTCTTTCAAATCCAGCATGCCATGTTGATAAACCTTTCCGTCCAGAGAAGTATGGCCGGGGGCTCGTTGTTCCATGAATTCAGTGAACATTCCTACTTCGTAAGCTTCTTTCCATTCTTTGGGAACATGATTGAAGATGCGTTCGCGTTGGGTGCGCCCTTTCCAATAAGGAATTACCTCGCGCTCATAGGTGTCTATATCTTCCTGGCTGATGGTGTAACGCTGCAATTCGCGGGTGTTCAATACATGAAGGTCTTCCACGCTGTGACAGGTCAGTTCAGGGAAAGTCGATACGGCTTTGGGGCGTGGTCCACGTTCACCTACAATCAGTTCGTCTTCACCTATGTATATAGTTTTCCGTTTACAGATTTCAAGGAAGTTCAGTGCTCTTAGAATAGGAATTGGATACTTTCCTTCGTTTTCTTTGTAAAATTCGGTTTCTATCAGAGCACGTTCTATGGACAAAGAAGGTTGTGTATCAAAAGATTCTTGACGTAGGCGTCGGATACGGTCTGTCATACCGTTGATTGTTGTTTTCATAAGAGTTATAATAAGGTCTACTGGTTCATAAATAGAGATTTCCATAAGGGCGGATTAATGGATCCGACCAATTGATGTGCAAGAGAATAAGATATCAAATAGAAAGAAACGTATGCCAAAAGTAAGATACGCTGTCATTTAATCCATCTTTATGGTGGTGTAATGTACAGTCTGCTGGCTTTTGGCATACCCTCCTGAAGAAGAAATGTTCTTAGTAGTAGAACATCAGGCAGTTGAACAGTTTTCTATAGCCTTTGGAGTGCATTCACTTATACTTGTTTAATAATGGCCGAAATTACTGTTTGTTTTGCACATAAACAAAACTTATATACTGTTTAATAACAGGTTAATACCGGAAACTGCTTCCTCCTAAAAACTCTCTCAGTAAAGAAGTGGGAGGCAATTCTTTATCTTGTACCGAAGCGAAATATTCCAAGAATTTGCGTAAACGGTATGCTTCTGAATATTCCGGTTTGTTATTGGGAACATTCCTTAGAATAGGAATGGCATAATCCTTCATAATGGCTAGTTCAAACAACAGGGCAGAATTGAACATGGCATCTGCATTTTCCTGATATGGGAAGATCCATTTTTCTTCTCCGGCGCGTACACTGGGCCATCTTCTGATTGTTTCCTCTGCGGAATAGCCACGGTATTTGTAATCGCGGATAATACGGCGCAACAAACGGTTGTCGGTAGTCGGAATATAATTATGATTGTCCAGCAGAATAGTGGTTAATGCCGATACATATATTTTATATTTATTCTCGGCGGGAATATGAGGGGTTAATTCGGGGTTAAGTGCATGAATCCCTTCGAGAATCAATATCATGTTATCGTCAATCTTAAGTTTGTCACCTTTAAATTCCCTTCTTCCTGTGGTGAAGTTGAAACGTGGTAACTCTACTTCCTTTCCATGAAGCAGATCTTGTAATTGCTTGTTGAAGAACTCCAAATCCAATGCATACAATGATTCGTAATCATAATCACCTTTTTCATCTTTTGGTGTCTTTTCTCGGTCAACAAAGTAATTGTCCAGGGAGATGGGGTAAGGTTTCAGCCCGTTTGCCATCAACTGGATACTGAGTCGTTTGCTGAAAGTCGTTTTACCAGAAGAGGATGGACCGGAGATAAGAACCAGTTTTACTCTTTGACCGTTTTTTCCTCTGTGGTATATCTCATCAGCAATATTGGAAATTTTTTTTTCCTGCAAGGCTTCAGACACATTAATCAGATCGGTGGCATAACCTTCATTACAGGCCACATTGAAATCTCCTACAGTACCCACACCTAAAATCTGATTCCAGCGTCGGTGCTCTTTGAATACTTCCAGCATTTTTTCTTGTTTTACTACTTCCTCCAATATTTCCGGATTCTGACGGTTGGGGACTCGCAGCAACAAGCCGTCATAGTATTTAACAATGTCGAATTTGCGGATATATCCGGAGCTGGGCAACAGACTGCCATAGTAGTAGTCAATGGTATCTTCTAAAGTATAATAATAGGAGTAAAGTTCCCCTGAAGTTTCAAGCAGTCTAACTTTGTCCATCATTCCTTTCCGGCGGAATAGTTCTACTACTTCAGTTGTGTGACATTCAAAACGGTGGAAAGGGATGTTGGCTTCCACAATCTCTTTCATTCGCTGCTTAATACGGGAAACATCATCCAGCCCGGTTTCGCGTCCTATCTGCAAGGCGCAATAATATCCTTTGGATACGGGATGTTCAAGCATGATTTTTCCATCAGGGTATAAGTCCTCCACCGCTTTGCACAAGATGAAGCAGAGAGAACGGACATAGGTACGCATTCCTGAAGGATTCAGTATGTTCAGGAACTCTACATCCTTATTATTATAGGCCCGGTAATTGAGTCCTTCTACTTTGTTATTGACTTTGGCACTGACCGGCCCGTATGGGATATCTAGATTAAAACCATTATAAATATCCAAAAGTGAGCTTCCGATTGGGAAGTTCTTTGAAATATTGTTATTTTTGCAACAGATTTGTAACATAATCGTAATAATTATTACTAACGTAGTGAAACGGCTTGAAATTTACTGAATAAAAGGGAGATTAGCCAATTCCTACCAAATTAATTAAAGATGGAGTATTCTTTTTATGATTTCTTAAAGCTGCTAGGTTCACTGGCGCTATTCCTTTATGGAATGAAAATCATGAGTGAGGGGCTGCAAAAGTTTGCTGGTGACAGACTGCGTAAAATCCTCACAGCGATGACCACCAACCGGGTAACCGGAGTGCTAACCGGTGTTCTTATCACTGCGTTAATTCAATCCTCTTCTGCTACTACTGTTATGGTAGTAAGTTTCGTTAATGCCGGACTCCTTACGCTTTCACAATCAATAGGAGTCATTATGGGGGCAAATATCGGTACCACTGTCACTGCATGGATTATATCTGCGCTAGGGTTTAAAGTAGATATTGCTGCTATGGCACTTCCGTTATTGGCTGTTGGCGTACCCTTATTATTTTCAGGAAAGAGTAACCGTAAATCCATTGGAGAATTTATATTCGGTTTCTCTTTTTTGTTTATGGGCCTCTCTCTCTTGAAGACGAATGCTCCTGACTTAAGTAGAAACCCCGAAATGTTGTCTTTTGTTCAGAACTATACTGATATGGGATTTGGTTCTGTTATCTTATTTGTTGTCATCGGTACAGTTCTTACCATGATTGTACAGGCATCGGCTGCAACGATGGCTATTACTTTGATTATGTGTGCCAATGGTTGGATTAGTTTTGAGCTGGGGGCTGCGTTGGTGCTTGGCGAGAATATTGGTACCACTATAACCGCCAACCTTGCCGCACTGACTGCCAATACGCAGGCCAGGAGGGCTGCGCTGGCTCATTTGGTGTTCAATGTTTTTGGGGTTATTTGGGTATTATGCCTTTTCAATCCTGTAACTATGGGGGTTTCATGGTTTGTAGAAGATATAATGAGAACAGCAGATCCGGCTGTTGCCGTATCTTTTAAACTGTCTGCTTTTCATACTACTTTTAATATATGCAATGTGTTGATTCTTATTTGGTTTGTCAAGTTGATAGAGAAAACTGTTTGTAAAATCATTCCTCAGAGAGAGCAGGATGAGGAATATCGTTTGCGCTTTATTACAGGTGGTATGCTTTCTACGGCAGAGCTTTCTATATTGCAGGCACGCAAGGAAATCAATCTCTTTGCAGAGCGTACTCATCGTATGTTTGGCATGGTGCGGGATCTGCTTCATACCACTAATGACAATGACTTTAACAAATTGTTCAGTCGTATTGAGAAATATGAGAATATAAGCGATAACATGGAGGTGGAGATCGCTAATTATCTGAATCAGGTATCCGACGGGCGTTTGAGTTCTGAAAGTAAGTTGCAAATTCGTGCTATGCTTCGTGAAGTGACTGAAATAGAAAGTATCGGGGACAGCTGTTATAATTTGGCACGTACTATCAATCGTAAACATCGCAGTGATATGGATTTTACTCCGAAACAGTATGATCATATTCATCAGATGTTCCAGTTGACTGATGATGCTTTGTCTCAGATGATTTCGTTGGTGGAAGATGAGCATCATGTGGTAGATGTGAATAAATCGTTTAATATAGAGAATGAAATAAATAACTATCGTAATCAGCTAAAGAACCAAAATGTGCTGGATGTGAATAATAAGGAGTATGATTATCAGATGGGGGTGCACTATATGGATATTATTGGAGAATGTGAAAAACTGGGCGATTATGTAGTAAATGTGGTGGAAGCCAGTAGCAATGTGAAGGAAAAGAAATCCTGACCTGAAAGGGCTATGGTGAACAGAATAGGTGCAGAGGTGCAAGGTTTAACCTATGATGGGTTAAATACTTTGTACCTCTGTGTTTTTTAATAAAGTGTAAGAAAGAAGAGAGTCTAAATAAAAGAGAATCTACATGTCAATATTTGTTTTTTTTGAAACTGATAGGCTCACTGGTACTTCTGATGTATGGTATGAAAACCGTGAGTGAAGCTTTGCAAAAACCGACAGGTGGGTATTTGCGCCATATTTTGGGTGCTATGACCACGAATCGCTTCACCGGATTGTTGACAGGTGCATTTGTGACTGCCTTCGTACAATCTTCCACTGCAACAAATGGTATCTTTGGAAGAAGACGAATATCATTTGGTTGATCCTAACAAATCATTTAATATAGAGAATGAGAGAAACAATTACCGCAACCAGTTGAAGAATCAGAATATCCTTGATGTCAATAACAAGGAGTATGATTACCAGATGGGAGTCTACTATATGGATATCATTGCCGAATGTGAAAAGTTGGGCGATTACGTTGTCAATGTAGTTGAGGCCACGTAAGATATAAAGGAAAAGAAAATTTGATTTGTAGAAGGACAAGTTAAAAGAAAAGCGTGAGACACGAATGTTCCACGCTTTTTTGTAAATCGTATTAAAATGAGGTTATTTTTCGATTCCAACCAGTTCTACTTCGAAAATCAAAGTAGAGAAAGGTTTAATCTGACCGGCTTCACGTGCACCATAAGCCAAGTCTTGAGGGATGTAAAGTTCCCATTTAGAACCTACTGGCATCATTGTCAGTGCTTCAGTCCATCCTTTGATTACTTGATTAGCACGGAAAGTAGTCGGTTCTTTACGATCATATGAACTGTCGAACTGAGTTCCGTCAATTAAAGTACCTTTATAGTTTACTTTTACTTTAGAAGAATCGGTAGGAACAGCGCCGTTACCTTCTTTAATTATCTTATATTGCAATCCGCTTGATGTAGTTTTAACACCCTCTTTCTTTGCATTTTCAGCTAGGAATTTTTCACCGGCAGCCTTATTTTCAGCGAACTGGGCTTCAGTAGCTTTTGTTTTGATTGCTTCTGCTTTAGACTGAACGTAGGCGTTGGCTTCTTCCATAGTAACATTCATGCCTTTTTTCTGCAAAGCAGCCATGAAACCTGCCAGGAAGTTTTCTTTACTTAAACTTTGAGTAGAGTCATTTCCGAAAATACGTTGGCTCATCATATCGAACATACGTCCACCAACTTGTTGACCAATCTGAAGACCTGCCATATAAGCAACATCTTTAGGACTTGTCTTGCTGCTACCTTCTTTAACACCTCTGATGAAGTCGGCCATATAGGTTGTGTCAACGCCCAGTTGTTGGCTCATATACATATCCAGACCTTGCGTGTTGGTGATACCCATCATGTAAGAAAGTGAGTCTACGTCATTCTTCATGTTTGCTTTCGGTGCTTGGGCTGTACAAGACGCCAAGCTGGCTGCAGCAGCGATTGCTACAAAAAAACTAATTTTTTTCATTTGCCTTAAATGCTTTAATAATTATAATACTTCGATTAATTCTACTTCAAAAATCAATGTGCTGTGAGGAGGAATCATTTCTCCTGCCTGTTGTGCTCCATAGGCTAGTTCTGAAGGAATGAAAAGTTTCCATTTAGCACCTTCAGTCATCAGTTGGAGTGCTTCCACCCATCCTTTGATTACTTGGTTCACACCAAAGATAGCCGGTTCGCCGCGTTTGATAGAGCTGTCAAACAAAGTCCCATCAATCAAGGTACCTTCATAATGGCATTTTACACGGTCGGTTGCACTCGGTTTTTTTCCGTTACCTTCTGTGATAACTTCGTACTGTAAGCCGCTGGGAAGTGTCACGACCCCCGGTCTTTTTGCGTTTTCCTTCAAAAATGATTTTCCCTTTTCAATATTCTCTGCATTCAATTTGGTTTCCAGCTCTTCAAAGTACTTGTTTACGATTTCACGTGCTTCGTTGTGGCTGATAGCCGTTTCTTTTCTATCTAATACGTCTTTGATTGCTTGAGCAAAGTCTTCAACATTAATACTTTGAGCACCCATGCTCAATAAATTCTGGCCAATACCAAGGCCGATGGCGTAACTGAATTTATCCATAACTATTTATTTTATAAGATGTTTTATACAAAACGCACAAAGGTAGGTGTTTTATTTGAATGAATCTGTTTTTAACAATTTAATTTTTCTTATTTTTGTGTGTTTAGTTAAAAGAGGAGGACTAGAAATGAAGAATTTAGTAGTTTTAACAGGTGCTGGAATGAGTGCAGAAAGCGGTATCAGTACATTTCGTGATGCAGGTGGTTTATGGGATCAGTATCCGGTGGAACAAGTGGCTACTCCGGAAGGGTATGCGGCAAACCCTAAATTGGTGATTGATTTTTATAATGAGCGTCGTAAACAGTTGCTTGCTGTAAAGCCTAACCGGGGGCATGAACTGGTTTCTGAGATGGAAAAGTTCTTTAATGTGACTGTTATCACTCAAAATATTGATAATTTGCATGAGCGTGCCGGAAGTTCGCATATTATTCATTTACATGGCGAACTGACCAAGGTGACATCTAGTTGGCAACCTAATAATCCAGCTTATATTAAAGAATTAAAGCCGGAAGAATATGAGATACATTTGGGAGACTTGGCCGGAGACGGTTCCCAGTTTCGTCCGTTCATTGTATGGTTTGGTGAATCTGTTCCTATGATTGAAACTGCAATTGAATATGCTGAAACAGCTGATATCTTTTTAATTATAGGAACTTCGCTTAATGTATATCCTGCTGCCGGTTTGTTGAATTATGTGCCTGCCCGCACTCCTGTTTATTTAATAGATCCTAAGCAGGTGCCCATTGCATCGGGACGTAAAGTGCATGTAATTCAGAAAGGTGCGTCCGAAGGAATGGAAGAGCTTAAAAAAATATTAGTGGGATAGTTTGCAAGTAAACAATTTCCTTGTATATTTGTTATGTATTTAAAGAATATTTAAAACATAAAACAGAGACAATTATGAAAAAGTACGTTTGCACAGTATGTGGTTGGGTTTATGACCCGGCAGAAGGAGATCCTGAAGGTGGAATCGCTCCGGGAACAGCATTTGAAGATATTCCAGATGATTGGGTTTGCCCTCTTTGCGGAGTAGGTAAAGATGATTTCGAAGTTCAAGAAGATTGATCCTACCTTATAACCGGATATCATATAAAGCGGAGGAATTTCTTTTGTATGATATATCAGATAGCGCGACTAATTATTATTTAGTTGCGCTTTTTTATTTTACATTATTATTAATGGCTTGCCTTAAAAAAAAGAGCGTAACCTATAACAAGTTGCGCTCTTTATGGTATAAAAAAGAATGTTCTTATTTCTTTTCTTGCTTTTCAGGACGAGGCAGTAATACTTT
>OGEV01000104.1_pt1 | contig 10683 bp, 10 predicted proteins | sample 1570821 | NCBI WGS metagenome assembly OGEV01 (sample SAMEA2582045, study PRJEB24529) | metagenome | biome: Human gut stool | place: China | collected 2011
CGCCAACAACGCAACAGAAACCACCGCCAGCCTTCTTTGGACGGGCAACGCCATCGACCTCGTGGAACTTATCTACGGCATAGACGAGATGGGCTGTATCAACAACGGCAATATGCCGCTAAAACAGCTCGCCCCGATTCTCTACAAGATATTCGGTATTGAGTCGAAGGATTGCTACCGCTTCTATACCGACATCAAACGTCGGAAAAACGAAAGCCGTACCTATTTCCTCGACAAGATGCAGGAGAAACTGAACGAGAGAATGCTGCGCGATGAAGAGCTGGAACGTATGAGAAGATAAAATCAGGTATAAGCGGGAGAATGGTATCATGCAGTTCTCCCGTTTGAGTAAAATCTATACGAAAAAGGGCGTTTTCGGCGCGCTATTGCCCCGAATTTCAGCGAAAAACGCTATCTTTGTACAATTGTTACGAATTGAATATGAACATAGACAACCTCGATATAGTAAAACAACTGATAGCCGAAAAGGAAAACGGGCAGGTGGAGTTCAAGGAAACCACCGGGCAGTTGGAGCGCGGCATGGAAACGCTCTGCGCTTTCCTTAACAGCGAAGGTGGCACGGTGTTGTTCGGTGTGACCGACAAAGGAAAGATCATCGGGCAGGAAGTGAGCGACAAGACGAAGCGTGATATTGCGGAAGCCATCCGGCGTTTTGAACCATTTGCCACACTCGAAGTTTCGTATATCAGTATCCAAAATACAGACAAGAGTGTGATAGCCTTGTCTGCGGACAGCCAACGTTATATGCGTCCGTTCTCCTATAAGGGACGGGCTTATCTTCGATTGGAGAGCGTGACATCCTCCATGCCGCAAGACGTATATAACCAACTGCTTATGCAGCGAGGTGGGAAATACGCTTGGGAGGCGATGACGAATCCCGACATCAAAGTTACTGACCTTGATGAACATGCCATTATGGGAGCTGTACGTGGAGGCATCCGGTGCGGTCGCCTACCCGAAGCCACCATAAGGGAGGATTTGCCGACCATACTCGAAAAATTCAACCTGTTACATGACGGAAAACTGAATAATGCTTCCGCAGTCTTGTTCGGTCGTGATTTTTACTTCTATCCCCAGTGCCTGCTTCGGTTGGCGCGTTTCAAAGGAACTACAAAAGACGAGTTTATAGACAATCAGCGTACCACTGGCAATATCTACACACTGCTGGACACTGCAATGTCGTTCTTTTTCAAGCATCTTTCCCTTTCGGGCAAAGTTGAAGGCTTGTATCGGGAGGAAGAGCTTGAGATTCCTTACAAGGCATTGAGGGAATGCTGCACAAATGCCCTTTGCCACCGCTCATACCACCGTCCCGGCAGTTCGGTAGGAATTGCCATCTATGATGACCGTGTGGAGATTGAGAACAGTGGAACTTTTCCGCCGGATATAACAATGGAAAAGTTATTGAGCGGGCATAATTCAGAACCTCAAAACCTGATTATTGCGAATGTTCTGTATAAAAGCGAGGTTCTGGAAAGCTGGGGACGAGGCATCGGGCTTATGATAAGCGAATGCCGGCGTGTCGGCATTCCCGATCCGGAGTTTCATACAGATGGAAATAGTGTATGGGTTATTTTCCGCTATACCCGAAAAACTGTGGGGCACGACCCGACAATTACCCGACAGTTACCCCACAGTCACCCCACAGTTACCCCACAGGTGGAAAAGGTGTTGTCTGCAATCGGCACACAGACACTTTCAACCAAAGAGATTATGTGTGTGATAGGATTAAAGGACAAAAGTAATTTTTTAGAACTATATCGGTATCCAGCCATAAGGCAGAATTTGGTAGAGCCTATTTACCCGGAAAATCCGAAACATCCCCGGCAGAAATATCGTCTTACCGATAAAGGAAAAGAACTGTTGATATAATAACGGGGTATGGTGGCGAAAAAGAAGAAACAACAGGGGCATTACTGTCGGATTTGTAGCGAGTACAAAGCCAACGAGCAATTCAGCGGCAAAGGACACTCGCGGCATATCTGCAAGGAATGCCGGTCGCTTCCCGATGATGTGAAGGCGGACATGGTGCGCTGTAACGAGGTGGAAGGAGCCGTTTTCAAATGCCCGATGAGCCGTCAGGACTGGGAACTGCTGGAAAAATATGCCAAGAAGTACAAGGACAAGGAATCCGGGCAGTTCGCGCAGGATATGTTGGACATGAAACGGGGCAATCAGACACCGGACGAGGATATGGAAGAGGATGATGTTTTAATAGAAGGCATCTATGAAGAGGAAACCATACCATTTGCCGAACTGGAGGATGACATCCGTTATCAGTTGGAAGAATTGTTGGCGGACAACATCAACGAGTTCATGATACACAAGAATTACATTCCCGAAGGCAAGGAACTGAAAGACATCAACGAATGGGTCATGAAAGAAACCCGTGACACCTTTTTTATAAAGGTTATTCCCGATGCCGCTTATGACAGTCTGGTGGAAGAAACGATCAACAGGCTTGTGAAGGAATGGAAAGAGGACGGATTTGAGATAAAGACCTATTCCGCATCGCTGGTCGTCATGGAAACGGAACGGCTGCTTATCCGCAGGATAACCCGTAAGGATATGGACGCACTCCTTGCCATAATGGGAAAGCCGGAAGTCATGTACGCTTGGGAACACGGCTTTACCAAAAAGGACGTGCGCAAATGGATAAACAGGCAACTCATCCGATACCGCAAGGACGGGTTCGGATATTTTGCCGTCATACTGAAAGAAAGCGGCGCATTGATAGGACAAGCCGGTCTGATGAATAGTACCCTAAACGGGAACGAGACTGTCGAGCTTGGCTATATACTCGATAACACATACTGGCATAACGGTTACGGTACGGAAGCCGCCCGCGCGTGTTTGGAATACGCCTTTGGAGAGCTGGAACTGAAAACTGTCTGTTGCAGTATCCGACCGGAAAACGTGGCATCCATCCGTGTGGTTGAAAGGCTGGGAATGACCTTGTGCGACAACCATACAATAATATACAACGAAAAAGAAATGCCGCATCAGATATATGTGGCAACCAATAGTAAATCCTATATCTTATAAGCGAAATCACTCAACAATGAAAACAAATAATATTAATTTATTTTGCGATATAGTTACTCAAAGGTCAGGAGAACATTCTTGCGCTATAAATATTTTGTTGCAACAACAATTATATGGGCAGGTAATATCTATTCTGCGTCAAGAATTAGATTCTATGGTAAGAGTTATGTTTTTGTTGTCAATTAGCGACTTAAACCTTAGAGAGCATTTTATAAACCAAACTTTGGAGGGAATAAAATGGTCTTATCCCAATACAAAGAAAGTCGTGACCGATAAACAAATGGTGGATTTAGCTGATAAATTTTATGGCTGGCCTTTTTTTGTTTATAAATTAGGATGCGCTTTTATTCATCTTTCAGCAATGGTATATTATAAAAACAGTAATCCATTTTTGCTTTTATCTGTTTCAGAAAGAAATGACATCACAAGGTTTTTACATCAATATCATAGTTTCCCGTTAGAGTTGGAATTGAATTTGGAAAATATCATCCCATATCTTGATAAAGTATTTAATAAAGTTTCAAGTAACTTAGCATGTTACATTGAAGATTTACGTCAAAATAAACTTTTGGAGGAATATTAAAATAAGGGAGGATTTTAGCTATCCTCCCTTATTTTAATAGGTTACTTCTGCTGCAACAGATGCTTCAGGTTGTCATCGCCCGCGATGCGCTCCAATTCCTCCTGAACAATCTGCTTCACCTCCTCCTTGATGCGCCGGTAATTTGCCTGCACCGTTTCCTTCATGCGGTCGTTGCCGTCTGCGTCAGTGAAATCGGTAATAACGGGGATTTTCTTGTAGGCACTTTCCTCCCGTTTTACCTTATCGGCATCCACCACAATCTCGCAATGAAAAATCTTCTGCTCGATACGCTCGTTGAAGTTGTCGGACACCGAACCGACAAACATTCCCTGCGTAAGCCCGGAAATCTTACTCGGTGGAATGAGCGCGTCCATCTGCGTGTTGATGGAGGTGGAAACATCCTGCCGGTTGATGGAGATGGACTGCCGTTTCTGCAACACCTTACCGAATCGTTCCGATAGTGTCTTTGCCGTTTCACCTACCACCTGCCCGGAGAAAATGTTACCGACCGTATTCATCACCACTTTCGCCTCCTTATCACCGTAGTCGCGCACCAGCTGGCTGAAATCCTGAAATCCCAGACACACGGCAACCTTGTTGCTTCGGGCGGTAGCTATAAGATTGTCCAACCCTTTGAAGTATATTGTGGGCAACTCGTCGATGATGACCGATGACTTCAGCATCCCCTTCTTGTTGATGAGCTTCACGATACGGGAATTATACAGACCGAGTGCCGCACCGTAGATATTCTGACGGTCGGGATTGTTACCCACGCAGAGGATTTTCGGCTCTTCGGGATTGTTGATGTCCAGCGTAAACTCGCTGTCTGACATCACCCAGTAGAGCTGCGGTGAAATCATCCTCGAAAGCGGGATTTTTGCCGACGCTATCTGACCCATGAGCTGCTCCGCAGCCCCTCCAAGCCACGCATCCATGAACGGCGAAAGGTAGTTCTCCAGCTCCGGATAAGAGGTCAGTATCGGAAATATATCCTCGTAACGGCGGTTCAGAAACTCGATAGCATGGGGAAACGTGCAAAACTTCCCGTTCTGATAGATTTTGAGATACCAGATAATACTGGCAAACAGAATGATAGGTGACTCCACGAAGAAGTCGCCCTGCTTTTGCACCCACGTTTTATTGAGGTTGAGCATTATTGTATAGGCACTCTCGTAGGCGTCCGTAATATCTTCCATAAAATCCGGGTGAATGGGATTGCACCGATGAGAGCGTCGCGGGTCGTCGAAGTTGATCACATAGAACTTCGGCTTCACCTTGTAGCCGTCAGGGTGGTTCAGCAGATGATTGTAGGCAATGGTGGACAAGTCGCTGAATTTGAAGTCATACACGTACATCAAGAAGCCCTTTTCAATCTGTTGCTTGATAAAATTGTTTACCACGGCGTATGACTTGCCGCTGCCCGGCGTACCCAACACGATGGACGCACGGAAGGGATTCACCACATTGATCCAACCGTTGTTCCAACGCTTTTTGTAATAGAAGCGTGTCGGCAAATTGACCGAATACTCGCTTTCGATGAGTCTTGTTTCCTGCATGAAACTCTCGTTCTCGTTGTTGAAAACATCCTCCATCAAATTGTGTTTCAACAGGCGGCTCATCCACAGACCACCCATCAACAGGCAGACATAGCCCGTTCCAATGGTAAGGACATACAGTCCCGTCACCGCTTCAAGCGGCAGCGGCAGGGGCAGCAACCACCAGTTCAGGAAAAACAGCACGAACCCGACGGCAAATGCTGTCCAGATTCTCCCCCAAGTGATTTTCTCACCCTTGACACCCTTCGTACCCAGACAGGACAAGGCAAGCAAAAGGACGGAAAACAGCTTCGTGTAGAGAATGGAATGGAACAGCCCCGCCGTGCGGTCGAAGTTCAGAAGGATTCTGTCCACCACACCGATGTTCACGCCCCACAGCCGGATGACTTCGTAACAGAACCAGTACACGTTCATAACCACTAAAATAATACTCACGGCACGCAGAAAATCCATGATTTTCGCCAATGCCCTCAAATCGTCTTCTTGTTGTGACATACATTGATTTTTTAATTGTTGATACTCTGATTACATACCCAAGCCCTTGCGTTTTTTCTTCTTTTTGCGCTTCATCGCCCGGATGAAAGCCTCTTCCTCGGCATCTACCGCCGGACCTTCGGGAGTGAGCAAGCCCATACCGCCCGATATATCTTCACTGTCGTAGGCGGTCTGCCCGTGTGCCTTGTCCGCAGCATCCACAGGGATGGATAGCGGTATCGGCGGTTGTCCGGCGTATGGCAGGGTGAAGTGTTCCTGCAAGGCATTCGCCGAAAGCTCCTTGCCCATGCGAGAGCCGTTCAGTACACATCCTGTGCGGTGGTCGATAAACGTCGCTCCATAGATACGCCCTTCATCCGTGTAGCGCAGTACGGTGTCGATGCCCTTCTCTTTGAGTTGGGATACAAATTTGTCCTTGTCATAAGTGCCTTGCAGCACGGAAAGAACGGTGCGTTTCGTCATGTCGGCGAGCTTCCTGTCCTTAATCTCTGATTTGGAACGGATAAATTTTCTCTGTACGGCTTCATAACCTGCGGACTTCCCGAAAAGCGAGGACTTGAACGGGTTGCCCACCTTGTTACCCTTGTCGTCCGTGACGGAATAAACCAGCCCGTGATACTCCCGTCCGCGCACGTTGCCTCTCGCTTCCTCCACCGTCATATTATATAAGGAAAGGAGCGCACGGTATTCGCCCATCGTCTGGAAACGGTACTGCCCATTCAGAGCCTTCACGGTGTTGCCTACCTGCTTCTTCACATCACCTGCCGATGCGGCCACCTTGCGCAACGGATTATCCAATCTCTGATTTTTACGTTCTGCCGGATGCAATCCGTACTTCTGTTCCAGTTCCCTGCGGATACGGTCGCTGCGGCGGTAGAGAAAATCCCGGTTGAGCCTTTTCCCGTTCTCGTCCACGTTGACCGTCACGATGTGCAGGTGGTGGCGGTCGATGTCCTCGTGCTTGAATACAAGATAAGGCTGGTTTCCGAAACCGAGTTTTTCCAGATACTCGCGGGCGATATTCTGCAACTCAATATCGGTCAGCACATCCTCCGGGTGCGGGTTGAGAGAGATATGCACCACCGGCTTCTCGATCTTCATCTGCGGTGGCAGGAAGGTGAGAAAACCCTCCATCGCCTTGCCTATGTCCACCGTTCCCGAACCGTCATTGTAGATGCGGTTGGTGGTGAGAAGCCGCCCCTGCGCCTCGTTAATCTTCTCCCCGTTGTAGGCAATCGCGCCGTACAACGAACTTCCTACACTGATTTTTGCGACCATTTTGCCTCCATTTCCCTTGAAAGTTCCACAATCCGGCGGCTCAGTTTCACGAGTTCGACGGTGTGTTGCTCTAATTTGTAGAGCAACGCCATCGCCTTTTTCTCTGAAAAATGCAGCCTCAGTTCCTTCACGACTTGGTTGTAATTCGTACCCACGGCGCGGAACTGCGCATGAAAATCCGATAGCTTGGTGTAATAGTCCACCAGCGTCTTGTCCACCTTCAGCACCTTGAACGGCTGTCCGAAGAAGTGCGCTTTGAGGAAAACCGACCGTGCATAGACACCCGATTTTCCGAACATGGCGAGGAAACGATTGTGTTCCTCCTCGTTGAAACGGACGGTGTAACGGTACACCGCCGGATCAAGTTTGGGATTTCTCCCTGCTTTGCTTTTCCTTTTCTCTTTCATATTACTTTGGATTTAGCGGATTGACGGCATAAGCCGCCGCTTCGGATCACAGCACCGCAGTTCTGAAAGGCTTTCCGACTTCGGAGGGAAAGCCCGCCCCCTGCAAGGGCAAGGCGTTTTCCGGGATGCTCAAAATATTTTGAGCGGCTGAAAACATACCTTGCTATGTTCAGGTGAACATAAAAATCCGTCAGGGGACGGATGGGAAGATACCTTTCAGGACTCCGGGCCGCGCACCATCGGCGAACCCTGCTGTCCGGGGGGCAAAGTTACGCCCTTAAAGCTGTATTGGACAGATGCTTGACCCGGTCAATGACTGCCAACCGGCGCAACGTGCTGCCACTTGCCGGAGAAGTGATACAGGTTCCAAAATATACTTGTTTATTTGCAGCATGATTCAAGAAACGAACGATTTGAAAATATGAGAAAAGGAACATTCAAATACCCGGACAATCGCTTCGGCGGATACTTGCCGAAGCGGATACCCGAACCGTCGGAACCCCGGTTATCCGACAATCTGGTGAAGTACAGATTCAATGACTTCATGACGCAGTGTCGTCATTCATCACTTGTTCGCCGCACCGCTTCACCACAGAACCGGATACGCGATGACCCGCCCATGTGTCTGTTCACTGAAGCGGATAATGTAGCAACCAAATCCGCATATAAATAGAAAAAGAAATCTTCAACAATTAAAATAAATGGAACTATGAGTAAGGAAATCTTCGTTGCATTCGCAACACAGAAAGGTGGCATCGGCAAATCCACTGTCACGGCACTTGCCGCCAGCTACCTGCACAACGTGAAAGGCTACAATGTCGCCGTCGTGGACTGCGACGACCCGCAGCACAGCATCCACGGGCTGCGCGAACACGAAATGGGGCTTATCGACAGCAGCACCTACTTCAAGGCTCTCGCTTGCGACCATTTCCGCCGGATGAAAAAGAACGCCTACACCATCGTCAAGAGCAATGCGGTGAACGCCCTCGACGATGCCGAGAGGATGATTGCCACTGAGGACGTGAAACCCGACGTGGTGTTCTTCGACATGCCCGGCACACTCCGTAGTAACGGCGTGATAAAGACGCTCTCGCAGATGGACTACATCTTCACTCCGCTGAGTGCCGACCGCTTTGTTGTGGAGAGTACCCTGAAATTCGTCACAATGTTCCGCGACAGGCTGATGACTACCGGACAGGCGAAAACAAAGGGGCTTTATCTGTTTTGGACGATGGTGGACGGCAGGGAGAGGAACGACCTGTACGGCATCTACGAGGAAGTGATAGCCGAAATGGGCTTTCCGGTACTTTCCACCCGCTTGCCCGACAGCAAGAAGTTCCGCCGTGACCTTTCGGAAGAGCGCAAGAGCGTTTTCCGCTCCACCATCTTCCCGATGGACACGGCACTGCTGAAAGGGAGTGGCATCCGGGAGTTTTCCGAAGAGATAAGCGACATCATCAGACCGCAGTGAGCATGGGCAGCAGGAAAGTGAACACGGAAGGCATCGACGAGGAACTGCTGTTAGCTTCCATCGGGCGGCGCACACAGGACGGGACACTGCGCCCCGCACAGGAAGTACCCGCAGCTGCACCGACCGAAGAGGACACCGCCGCACCGGAACCACCTCCTGTGCAACCAGTAACACGGGAAAAAGCGCAGAGGGAAAGTGGCCGCCGGAAAAGGCAGGATGAGGACTATAACGAGCTGTTCCTGCGCCGCAACGAGATAAAGACCCGCCAGTGTGTCTATATCAGCCGCGATGTCCACGGCAAAATCCTCAGAATCGTGAACGACATCGCCGGAGGTGAAATCTCGGTGGGCGGCTATGTGGATACCGTGCTGCGCCAACATCTGGAACAGCACAAGGAGAGAATCAACGAACTGTACAAGAAACAACGTGAAGATCTGATTTGAAAATGGAAAAAGAAATGACACCGAATGAAAAAAGACCACAGCAAGACTGCGGAGGTATGTTTGCCCAAGTGCAGGCGAGTGTGGAAATCCTGTCGCCTGTCCCGGTAAGCGGCAAATGCTGCGAGAAGGACTATGAACGTCTGTTCATCCGTGACTCGGAAGTAAAGGCACGTGAGGGGAAGATGGCGTATGTGCGCCCGGAGTACCACGAGCGTATCATGTGTATCACCCGTGTAATCGGGCATGACCGGCTTATGCTGTCCGCTTACATCGACCATGTGCTGACGCATCACTTCAACCAGTGCGAGGATGCGATAAAGAGCCTTTATGCCCGAAATTATAATTCAGTATTCTAACCAAAAACGGAAGGATATGAATTACACAATCAGCATGACAGACATTCTGCTGGCGGTATCGGTCGGCTGCAACCTCTGGTTCCTGTTCCTGCTCCTTTACGAGCGCATCATGGACACGCGGATTGTCCGCTTCTTCAAGGGCATTGTCGGATTATGGCGGTCACTGGACGGGAATGAGGCTAAACGCATAGCGGCACACGAGGAAGTCCCTGCGGAAAAGGCGGACATCATCGGCAAGAGCCGTTTCAGGATGGCATCCACCCGGACAACCGCTGCCATACCGACGCAAGCCGCCACTATGGAAAAAGGCATTGAGCTGTCGGAGGAAGAGGCTACTTTTGACGACGGAAAAACGGGAAACGCATCCCGCCCGGCACAAGTTCCGGAGGAAAAACTCGATGAGACCTTCACGAGCATACCGCCGGAGGAACTGGGATACGGGGACGACGAACCGGAAGAGGACGCCTCGGACACGCCACGGGCTTCGGGCAGCAGCTTTGACGAGATTGACGACGCCTGCAAGACCGCCAAGAACCCGGACGCGACACAGGCGGAACGTGAAAAGGCGGCGAAGGTGTTCACCGACATGGAGGGCACGGAGTTGTACGAGAAAATGATGGAAGGCTCTTCGGAGATAGGCATCCGCATCAAGGGGCTTATCGAGATTCGGCTGAAGAAACCTGAAAAGGAGTTCGTCGTGCCGGACAACATCGAGGAGTTCGACATTCGCAACTATGTATGACAACAATAAAAGAAATGAACATGAAAGAATGACATCAACCCACGCGGCGAGGAAACGCAAGGCGCATCCCTATCCGCAACGGACACGCCCACGTCCGTGGAAACAAACGGGCATCCACTAAAACCAAAGTAAAGAAACAAAGTATCAACCGCCCGACAAAGGACCATCCACCCTTTTGACGGCAAAAAACAAGAACAGTTTATGAACAAGAACATCTTGAAAAACAGAAAAGCAATCCTCTCCGCGGCACTTGTCATCGCCGCAACCGCCTCCGCTTTCGCGCAGG
>OGEV01000123.1_pt1 | contig 10111 bp, 8 predicted proteins | sample 1570821 | NCBI WGS metagenome assembly OGEV01 (sample SAMEA2582045, study PRJEB24529) | metagenome | biome: Human gut stool | place: China | collected 2011
AAATTACGTGGAATACTTAATTCATATCAGGATGCCTTGGATAAGATAAACACATCATCCTATACTTGTACCCAACTTGTCGAATACTTGTCCTCGGTAAAGCAGGGAGCCATCTCTTATAGTGTCGCTTCGGCTGACTATATGCAGAATTTGATTAAAGAGGGGAGAAGGACCACTGCCTCCTTATATCAAAGGGCGAGTGATTACTTCATTGAGTTTGTCAAATATGATATAATGCTTGATGGAATTACTCCCCGGACCATAAAGGACTTTGATATTTATCTAAAGAATGTCCGAAGGCTGGCTCCTGTTACTTGTGGTATGCACATGGCACATTTGAAGGCAATAATCAATCAAGCAATAAGGGATAAGAAGGTATCATATGACACGCATCCTTTTGAATATTATGAAAGACCAGCAGGAATGCCCAAAGAGCGTGATATCTCGGTAGCTGACGTAAAGAAGATAAGGGATGCGGAGATAAAAGAGAAGTCTCAGCGTGTTGCCAGGGATGTGTTCATGCTTTCGTATTATCTAGGAGGTATCAATCTGATGGACTTGATGCAATACAATTTCAAAGATGCGAAAATTATGGAATATGTACGTGAAAAATCCAAAAACACAAAGAAAGGTGATATGAAGATTAGCTTCACTATTCCTGAGGAAGCAAAACCGATTATCAAAAGATGGATGGGACGTAATGGAAAGCTTGATTTTGGTTATAAATATTCTTATCCTAATTTTCGTAACTATGTAACAAAAGAAATTATAAGGTTAGGGGAGAGGCTGGAGGTAGAATCGCATGTCGTATATTATTCAGCCCGGAAATCCTTTGTCCAACATGGTTTTGAACTGGGCATACCATTGGAAACGTTGGAGTATTGTATAGGCCAAAGCATGAAATCCAATAGACCGATCTTTAATTATGTCAGAATTATGAGAAAACATGCTGATGAAGCCATAAGAAAGATTTTAGATAATCTAAAGTGAGGATTCAAGAACTAGAGCGATTGCTTCGGCAGTCGCTTCCTCTTTTTCTTTCTCTATCTCCGAGTTTAGCCGTTCTATCAAATCCACATTTCCTGTGACAATCGTTTTTGTGTAAGTATTCGGCCAACTACAGGTATTAAACCTTTATATACAACAATAGCGACTGTCACTATGAACCTAATAGTATCAGCCGCTATTGTTTTGTTGAACCCATATGTTACAGTTTATATCAGTTACAAGATTCCTCCTTTTGCCTTGTCAGTACACATTCCGGATGTTTCAACTTCCATTTATGTGGAAGTAGATTCAAAAGTTCTTCTTGGGTTGCCTTCTTGTGATAAGGCATTTGTGCGATAACATCGTTCAGGTATACTCTGGGATTTACCTCGTGCGCCTTACATGTGGCCAGCAGAGAACATATGACAGACATATTAACCGCAGCTTCGTGATTACCACAGAAGAGAAAATTTTTTCTGCTCAGAGTGATGGGGCGTTGGACGTTTTCCGCCAGATTGTTATCCCAGTACAGGCGACCATCGTCCAGGCATCTTATAATATTATCCCATTTGGTATAGGCATATGTAATGGCCTTGCCTGTCAAAGAACCTGGACTGTATTTAATCCCTTCTGTCTCCATCCATACCTTCATTGCCTCCATGATTGGCCGGGCCAGCTCCTGACGCTTCTGTCTGCGCTCATCATATGACAGGCCGGCTTCGTCACACTGACGTTCTATTTTATAGATATGCTGTATCTGAGTCAGTGCATGTTGGGCCATCTCCCTGTTTTCATCCAAAGCCTGCTCAAAATGACGACGTATATGCACCAGACAGTTGAGCAGCCGCACGTCGGGGTTGGCCTTGAAGGCTGTTTCATAACCTGCAAAACCGTCACATTGAAGATATCCCTTGAAGTTATATTGATTTGCCAGGGATTCGATGACCGCTCCGGCCCGTGAGCCTCCGTCGTAATGAAAGATGACCAGTCTCTCCATGACTGATCTTACCATCCAGAGATATTCCTTGTCGGCCTTGTGCTTTTCCCTGTTGATGACCGGAACTGTAGTCTCGTCCACCTGTACATAATCACAGGAGAAGACTTCACGTTTGAGTTCTTCATACAGAGGCTTAAGCAATTCTACGGTTTTCTTGAACCAGCCGTCCAGTGTACTTTCGGTCAGACCTTTCATTCCAAGATGGCGGTATTGCTGTATCTGACGGTAGAACGGGACATGATATTCATACTTCTGAAGCAATATTTCGGCAAGCAGGCTGGTGTCAGCGATGCACTTGTCGACCGGCATTAGCGGCATGGGAGCTATCTCTACGCCTTTCTGTCCGGCCGGAGGAAGCAGGGTACTATCCTTGAGAGCATATTTGGGACGGATGATCACCTTGACGTAAAGCATTCCCGGCTTGTGCTTGACGACTTTTGTTATCTCTTCGCCTATTCTACGGTATAAAGACAAGTCTACGCCTTTCGGTTCTATTGTATCGGTCTCCAATACGGGCAAGTCCTCTATCATTTTGCGGTTCTGGCGATTTCGTTTTACGTCTTCCACCGATTCCTTCTCAATCTTTTCCACAGCCTCGTCCCGCTTTTCTTCCGCCTGCTGCCGGAGTCCGGAAAACTCGTCGGCAAAGAGATCTGGCATATTAGGATCATATACGCGAAGTTTCTCCGATTTACGACCAAAGAGCTGACGGTTCAGCCATGCGACCTGAGCCGTCAACTCCTTGATACGTTCCTGCAGATTTTTTATCTGTTCGGATTGATTCTTATTAGTAGTAGACAATGAGGCTATAGAGGCATTCAGCCCTTCTATCGTCTTGAGTAAAATTTCTTTTTCTTCCATTGTCTATACTTCTTTTAATGATGTAAATATACTAATTAACAGTGAATTATGCAACAATATCCAAAGTTTACTCACACAAAAAACATATTATACATGGTATTCCTTACGTTCGGCTCTTAACCGCCGGAGCCTCTGTTCCGGGTTTTCCTGTATTCCTTCAACCATCATCACCAGATCGCGCCACTCCATGGGATAGCTGTTTGATTGGGGATCATACTCCGGCAACTTGAAGCGACCGGCCTCCAGACGTTTTACATACATTACCATACCTCCGTCTTCGGCATGAAGGAGTTTCATTAGCCTGCGGCTGGAACCGATGAAGATGAAGACATCACCGTTCCTCACTTCACTGTTCATTTTCTCATGTACCACTCCGCATAGCGAACTGATACCCTTGCGCATATCTGTCCTGCCAGGACACAGGAAGTAGCGCATCGTGTCGTTCAGGTTAAACATGACCGTTTCGAAGACTTTGGGTAAATATTTCCTTCAGCAAATCTTCAGAACCGCTCCCGAAGTGGGCACGAAGTCCATTGGGAAACAGCAGCGCAACACCATGCGGCAATTGTTCTTCTTGGGAAGACTCCGTAAATGCCTGTTTAAAACTGATAGGAGCCAACTCGTGTTTGATACTGCTCCTGTCAACGGAACATTTTCTACGCCAGTAGTGATAGGTTGAATAACTTACACCTATCTGTTGAAGGTACGACTTCAACGGCAGCTCGCTTTGTTGCACCTGCAATTCTAATTCTTCAAATTCTTGTCTGTTCATAATAATTGAGGTTTGATTGTATTCACTGCCGCAAAGCTACAACCAAACCTCAAAGTGTAAAAGGTGCATTTCTTCGAATGCTTACGCACCTGCAACATTATATGCCCTTTGCTTATATATCCTGGGAGTATTTTAAAAAAGTTTTTTGTTTGTGATATAGCCCGATATCTTGTTACAAGATTCGGTAAATGTTGCCTCAAGTTTCCGGAATTGTATAGCCAAGATTTGTAGATTCTTGTTATACGGTTTGTTTGCTGTTGCTGTTTGTGTGATTAAAATGCAGTTGAAGAAAAAAAGAGGGAGCATCGTTTGTTACGATACCCCCTTCTTTAATTTATCAGAGTTTTATCAGGTAGCAATGATTATTTTACTTCCAGAATAACTACGCGGTTCAGATAGTTCTTGCCAAACATGTTGTCTGTTCCACCCATAGCAACTTTTTCAAGTTGGCTTTCTTTTACGCCTTCTGCAACCAATGCATCGTAAACAGCCTGAGCACGTTTTTCAGACAAAGTCTGGTTGAATGAAGCAGATCCTGTAGCTTTATCAGCGAAACCTGCGATTTTGTACTTAGCGTTAGGATTAGCTTTGATAGCTTTAGCCATTAACTGTACATTAACCATGCCTTCCGGACTGATCTTTGCTTTACCGATCTTGAAGAAGATAGCAACTTCTGCAGCGCTAGGAACTTCTTTAATCACTTCCTTGACTACTTCTTTCGGAACTTCACGAACCACTTCCTTGATCACTTCTTTTTCTACTACACGGTCTTCAACTTTAGCAAACTTCTTGCCACCGAAGATGTAGCTGACACCAGCTGTCAACATACCTGTTCCTTCAGCTTTACGGTGGCTGCTGATATTACCAAAGATAGAGGGAGCAATAGCGCCGCGAGCTTCAACATCAATAGCCCAATATTTGTTAATGTTGAATTTCAAGCCTACACCGGCAGATGCACCGATACGTGCTCTTACTTTATTTTCACCTTCGGGAACCATTGTTCCATCATTTTTGATTGTTACATTCTGTGATTTAGCTACAGAAAGCATAGGACCGGCAAAACCGTAAACTTCAAAGAAACGGCTAGGATTAGCACCTGCAAACAGAGTTGACAAGTTTACCATAGCGTCGATATTAGCTCCTACATAATTCTTGTTGTGTTGGTAGTAACTGTTATCCAAGCACAAGTGTTGTGTGATACCATTTACTTGACCACGTATTCCCCATGTGGGAGTAATTAACTTACCTAAAGAGATACTGAAGTGAGGAGCCAGTTTATTGAAACCATCATTTTCAATAGCGTGGATACCTCCACCTACACTGACAAAGATGTTATCGCTCCATTTCGGAGTATAATAATTAGTATCTTGTGCCATAACCGTAGTTGCACAAGCTCCTGCCAACAAAAGTGACAGTGTTAAGAATTTATATTTCATTTTTATTATATTTTTTGGTGAATAACTGAACAAATAACCGATAGATGATTAATTATTATCTTCCACCTGCACCACCACCTGAGTTGCTGTTATCTCCATGACCGTGATCGTGACCTGCGTGTGATTCTGAAGATTCAGAAACAACTGTTGCACCAGCTTTTCTAAGCTGTACATTAGGAATAGTATATTCTACTCCATCAACTGTTGCAGTTACAGTAACGACTGATTCAATAATTGTTGTTACAGGGCTGAATGTTACAGTAGTTTGAGCTTTGATAGTTCTTGTTTCTTTCTGCATTTCAGTTTTAATACCTGTATTGTAAGTACCGACTACTGCTTTTAAAACCTTGATAACATTTTCGTTACTCATTGCTCTTGAGTTAACAAGAGTTTCAATGTAACTGTTAATAGCATTAATATTAACAACTTCTGAACCTACTTTAGCTGCATATTCAATATCTATATTTTTGTCTACATCATAAGGTCCGTAAGTAACAGGAGTATTCTTAACTTCAGTTGTTTCAATTGTAGTTGGGTCTTCGCTTACTGTTACATTTTTAGCAGCAGAAACTATTTTCTGAGCATAGAAATTTACCGGAATAAGAGCAAACTGTCCTTTTGCTAGTTTAGGAATTGCCACAGTAATGGCTTCTACTGGCAGATATTCTGCATTGCTGAAAGAGGGGCAACTAATTTCTTTTGTAGTAGCTGCAATTGTTCCATCTGTACCTGCAGTGATTGTTTCAACAATTGCTTGGGGAGCAAGAACTTCACCCGTTGTCAAATCATATACGGTGGCAACAATCGTCGCACTAGCAGGTGATAGTTCTACCGGTTCTACATTAAATTCTTCTTTTTCGCAGCTTGTAAACACTACTGTTGTTAAAGCTACTGCAGCTAATGCTAATTTAGCACCAATACCGCTCAAAAAACTTTTCTTTTTCATCTCAATAAAATTAAAAATTTAATAATTCTGATTTAATAAAATATGGATTAAAACTATTTTGTTGCATTATATTGTCACTTGCATTACTATATGGCATTTTATAATAATATTTTTCATTTCCTGCATTATATGTTATACCCGTACCCAATGAGGTAGAAACCCTTGGTATATATTTATGTCTTTTATATTTATAAGGTGGTAATGCGACGATGAACTTAAACCCTCCATTACTATTGGCATGTTCTGCTTTTACAGCGTAGAAACCTATACTGGCATAGCGGAAGTGTCTGATCATTTCAAATCTTACCCCTTTTTCTTTTAATAAATATTGTTCAGCTCTCAATTTAAACTGTGTATTATACCTTGGCCAGTAAAAGTTTCCCCCTACAGACCAATAAGTAGTGTATTTATCATTATAGCGAAATTTAAAACCATGCCAATATCCAAATCCGACATAGCCAATTCTTCCTTCTAAAGAAAAACGTTCGTCTTTAAACGGATAAAACAAATTTAAATCTGCACCATATGTATTATAATCAAACATACCAATAGTTACTGTACTTTGTATATTATATGGTAATCTAAATTTTTGTGCTAATGTCAAATATCCTGGATGAATTTTTCCGGCTGTTTCTCCATATCCATCATTGTATACAGGAAATACAATCTGTCCGGTAAATTTCATTCCTGGCCAAAGCGACACCTCTACCGCCGGGCTAAACTCTAATAAAGCCTGATATATCTGTGTAATGATATAGTTCTTAAAGTATAGCTGCGGATATACCAATATATCTACTTTAAACAGCGAACTGTTCTTTTTCTTTTCTTTCTTCACCTTGTTCCAACTGTCACCTATATCATAACTGACTTTCCAGTCTTCACCGTTTACCACTGTTGTGTCACCGGCAAGAGGCTGATAGGTAAGTGAGACCTGAGGTATATTATAGTTGGTAACAATCAACTTACAAGATTTGTCCTTGGGTAATCCCATCGACTGTATGATATCTACAGCCTTTCTGATGCCCAACGCTTGAATTTTGTAAGCACTGTTTTCAACCACATAAACTCTTTCTTCAGGAGTATCTGTCCATCTTACATTTTCAAATCCCATTTTTACAAGACTGTCTGTTGTTAATTCTCCTGTTGATTGGCTGAAACTTTTTAATGGAATCATAACAAGCAACAATATAGCTATACAATACAACAAACATCTATATGAAACTCCTTTGGAAGAGCTCTTATTTTTCATTTTATAACAAATACTTGTTTCAATTTAACATTATGCGACCCTTACGCTAAGCCACATATTCGGTGCAAAAATAAGTACTATTTTTTAAATAGCAAATAAAATTAAACGAAATGAATCGTTTCTTTAGAAAAAACAGTTGAAAAAGCATATTTTAATCTTTATATATAAAATAGGTATGGAATAAATTTGTATTTTTGCAAACTATATGAGTAGAATATTAGCGATAGATTACGGTAAAAAGCGCACAGGTGTGGCTGTGACGGATGTTTTGCAGATTATTGCAAACGGGTTGACAACTGTTCCTACACACCAACTACTGGACTTTATTCTGAAATATGTGGAAAAAGAGCCTGTGGAACGCATCATTGTGGGGCATCCTAAGCAAATGAATAATCAGGAGTCGGAAAATATGCGTAATATTGTCCCTTTTGTCAATCAACTAAGAAAAAAAATACCGGATATACCGGTAGAGTTTGTTGACGAGCGGTTTACGTCCGTATTGGCCCACCAAGCCATGTTGGATGGAGGCTTGAAGAAAAAAGACAGGCAGAACAAAGCCTTGGTTGATGAAATCAGTGCTACGATAATCTTACAGTCTTATTTGGAGTCGAAGAAATATATTTAATAAATAAAAACAGATTAAGAAAAATGATATTACCTATTTATGTGTACGGACAACCGGTGTTGCGTAAAGAAGCAGAGGATATTACCCCGGATTACCCTAATTTGAAAGAGTTGATAGCAAATATGTTTGAAACCATGAATCGTGCAGATGGTGTGGGCTTGGCTGCTCCGCAAATAGGTCTGCCTATTCGTGTTGTAACTATTCAAGGATTTCCGCCGTGCCTATATAAATCCTCATATTTTAGAAGTGGGTGGAGAGGAAGTCAGCATGGAAGAAGGTTGTTTGAGTTTGCCCGGTATCCATGAACCGGTGAAACGTCCGGACCGTATTCATGTGACTTATTTGGATGAGGAGCTGAAAGAACATGATGAGTGGGTGGAAGGTTATTTGGCAAGGGTCATGCAGCATGAATTTGATCATCTGGACGGAAAAATGTTCATTGATCATTTGTCTGCATTACGCAAACAGATGATTAAAGGAAAGCTGGGGGCCATGCTGAAGGGCAAGGCGCGTTGCTCCTATAAGGTCAAGACTATAAAATGATAACTCCGCAATTTTGATCTATGCGCCACCAGTGGCGCATTTGTGGGAAAACCGTATTTTTATAAATACAAAATGATAAAACGGATACTCTATACATTATTAATAATGTTCCCTGTAGTGGCTTCGGCACAGATAAATACGGACAGGGTGATGGCGATAGGGCGTAATGCGCTTTATTTTGAGGATTATGTCCTTTCGATTCAATATTTCAATCAGGTGATTAATGCAAAGCCTTATTTGTCTGATCCTTATTTCTATAGAGGTCTGGCGAAGATAAATTTGGATGATTTTCAGGGGGCGGAGAGTGATTGTTCGGAAGCTATTGAGAGGAATCCGTTTGTGGTAAGTGCTTATCAGGTGCGTGGATTGGCACGGATCCAGCAGAATAATTTTGCGGGAGCTATAGAAGATTATACCAAGGCGTTGGAGTTTGATCCTGAGAACATAGGGGTATGGCATAATATGGCCCTTTGCCGTATCAGACAGGAGGATTATAAGGGGGCGAAGAATGATCTGGATAAGCTGATCGCCATTTCCCCCCGATATACAAAGGCCTATTTGATGCGTGGTGAGGTGGATTTGAAGCAGAAAGATACTTTGGCTGCCGAAAAAGACTTTGGCAAGGCGATTGAAATAGACCGTTATGATGCAGATACATGGGCCAGCCGTGCTATCCTTCGTCTGCAACAGCAGAGATATAAAGATGCGGAAGCCGATTTTGATCATGCCATCCGTCTGTCCACCCGGAATTCAGGTGTTTATATCAACCGTGCTTTGGCCCGTTACCATCAGAATAACCTGAGAGGAGCGATGAGTGACTATGATATTGCATTGGATATTGATCCCAATAATTTCATCGGCCATTATAACCGGGGCTTGTTACGTGCACAAGTAGGCGATGACAACCGGGCTATTCAAGACTTTAATTTTGTTATCGAAATGGAGCCCGACAATATGATGGCTATTTTCAACCGTGGTCTGTTGTTGGATCAGACAGGAGATTATAAAGGGGCAATTAAAGATTATTCTACGGTGATAAATGAATATCCCAATTTCTTGCTGGGATATCAGTACAGAGCGCAGGCGCGTAGGAAAATAGGGGATGTGAAAGGTGCTGATGCAGATGAATTCAAGGTGTTGAAAGCACAGCTGGATAAACAGAACGGAGTAGATCCTAATAAGCAGACTGCCGATAATACGGAGAATAATAAAACCCGTAAGAAGTCCGATAAGAACATGAACAACTATCGTAAGATAGTGGTTGCCGACAACGAAGAGGGAGAAGAAAAATATAAGAGTGACTATCGTGGACGCGTGCAGGATAAGAATGTGAATATTGTTCCCCAGCCCATGTTCGTGCTTACCTATTATGAAAAGCATGATGACGTGAAGCGACAGGTCAACTATTATAAGTTCATTGAAACATTGAATAATCAGAAAGTACTTCCCAGCCGTCTGATTATAACTAATGAGGAAGCTCCTCTGACGGAAGAACAAGCTACAAAACATTTTGCATCCATTGACGAACAGACTGCTGCCATTGTGGCTGATCCGAATGATGTGAACAAACGTTTTGCACGTTCATTGGACTTTTATCTGGTGCAGGATTTTGCAAGTGCCATTGAAGACTTGAATCAGGCTATTATTATAGAAGATCATTTCTTCCCGGTTTATTTCAACCGTGCTCTCATCCGT
>OGEV01000128.1_pt1 | contig 9801 bp, 15 predicted proteins | sample 1570821 | NCBI WGS metagenome assembly OGEV01 (sample SAMEA2582045, study PRJEB24529) | metagenome | biome: Human gut stool | place: China | collected 2011
CTGCCTGCTCCCGGAGGACAGGAGATGTCTTATATTGATTTGGATTTTGCATCCGGCTTCATTAAGTGTATGGGTAATTATTGGGTTATGTTTTATTGCGGATAATTTAAATATAAAGTATGAGAATAAATTTTGCACAATTCCCTATTTATGATGGGATTAAAAAAGAAAAGCTTATAGCCAGTAACATCACTGAGGCCTTCGGTGACTGGATATATAAGAACGTAGCGGGCTTGAAGGCGCATCTCCTTGCGGAGAAAATCTTCAAGTCGACTGCTGAAGGTGTCGAGATTGACGAAGAAGAGGTGGATATCATAAGACGCTCCACCTCCATGCTGCCCGGTCTGCTGGCTGATTCTTTGAATGATTATTTAGATAAAAAGGAGGAACAACATGAAAAAGGTATATTGTAACAACCTTCTAGCAAAGTTACTGCTTGCGTTCAGTTCTTGCCATACGATAACAATCGGTCCGTTTGTTTTAAGCAAGCGACCGGAAGAGAAAATCACTCAGAAAGTGAGAAACCATGAGTGTACCCACGCCCGTCAATGGGTTGAGATGGCAGTTGCCACCGGTACAGTTATTTGGATCTTACTGTTGTGTTTTGACCTTTCCGCCTGGTGGCTGGTACTGGCCGGGCTGGCATTCTATCTCTGGTATGGTGTGGAGTGGCTGGTCATGGCGGTACGGTTGAAGGATGCCGGCAGGGCGTATAAGGTGGTATCGTTTGAGAGGGAGGCATATTCCAACGAGGATGATCCGAATTATATTGAGAACAGTAATTATTTTGCATGGGTGAAGTATTTGTTTTAATTTTAAAATTTGCATTATGGATTTGAATAATATAGTTGGCTTTAAAGCTGTGGATAAAAACGGCAACGAACGACAGGTGACCGTCGATGAGATGACAGAATTAGTTTCCGCACGGATTGTTTCCGCTGCATCAGAAATATCAACATTTGCTGCCGCTGCGGCAGCCGGAACAGATGAGTTTGAGGACCAGTTGCCCCAATCCGATACCTTCTCTTGGCTCCGTACTTTGGATGGTTCCAAGAATCCTACTTTGACGTCTTCAACGGCTGCCGCGAAAGTCCTGGGAGAACTCATGAATAATTTGAAGCTGTTTCCATTTATGGGAATGGCAGATATATCTGAAGGTGGTGATGCTAATGAACTTGAGTCAGGATATTATATCAATGGTAATTTTCGCAAATTAACAAACTCTCCATTCTCTTCTGGATGGGGTGGTATTATTGTATTTAAAATCAATTATTACACTCTACAAATTGCATCAGATATGAATACTAAAATTTTTAAAGTAAGACAGAGATGGTATAATACTTGGGATGATTGGAAAACTGTTTCTTTGACATGATTTTCTTAAAAATCGAGAGCTGGGAGAACTGATAGGAGTAAATGAAACTTGGTTCAGGAATCGAGGTAACATTAGAGGTGAAATTAATTTGGATGATTTTAAAAATGCAGGTGCCTATTCATTGTTCGATGTTGAAGGGAACAATGTTCCTACATCTTGGGCACAACTGCTTATATTTTCATCTGGGTATTATATTATTCAAATTATCGTTGATATAAGTAGTCGTAAATTATTTATCAGACGATATGATATAGAAAATGATCGCTGGCAAGAATGGGGTAATATAATTATGACATAATTTTTATCACAATTCCGATCTGGGAGAACTGATGAAGTTTTTCCCGATAAAAGGGGGTATAGAGCCCGGTACTGATTTAAATACGATTGGCGGAGCTGGAATATATAATCTTAGTGGGGAATATGCCAATGCGCCATTTTCGCAATCATGGGGTAATCTGATTGTATTGTCCGATGGTAGTAAAACTCAAATAGTTACAGAGTATACAGGATCAACTTTTTCTATTTTTACAAGAGGAGATAATAGTAGAAAATGGTATAAAGTCAATCTTACAAAAGATATTTGATTACTACTATTCGTACAAACGAACTTGCAAAACGGTAGCACTGGGAGGACTGATTGGTGTTACAACACCGACAAAAGATGGACTAATGCCCAAAAATCAAGTGTGCAGAAATATTGCTAAAATCAATAATTTGCATTGTCGTTTAAAATGTAATATAAGTTCACCCGGTGAATGGGTTAATGGTTTTCTATATGTAGGTAGCACTAGTGGTTCTGTTTCTACAATAGCTGTTTCTGTGATGATATGGAACGAAACCAAAGTTTTTTGTAAGCTCATTAATGGAGTAAAAGGATATATATCATCGATTTCCTACATACAGGAAACAAACTCAATATCATTATTTGTTGAAATGGCTCAATATGCTAATATCTTATTTGCCCCGATGACCCAACTATACAGTTCCTCTTTAGAAACAGTGGAATCAATTCCAAGTGATGCTATTAATCTTGATTTTTGACATAAAAAAACGGGTGGCAACGGCTTGTACCGGACCACCCGTTTTAATCCATGTCAAAGATACGGTTCGCCAATTACTTCTAGAGCAAATTTAGTCTAGGAAGCCAAACTTAATTTTTTCCACTTACTATCACTCTTATCATACTTCACCCTAATAAATGTCGCTCCATTTACTGATATTAGTAAGTACATAACCCGTGATTCGTTTCCAACCGAAAATACGGATAAAATTCCATAGCCATTTATAGGATTGTTAATAGACTCAGGTGTTATTCCATATATTCCTGATACTACTAACGTTTCAACATCTCCTTGAAATGTAGGAATTCTACTCCTAAACCACGAATCATTTATCCCTATCAGTCCTCCCAGTTCGCCAACAGGCAGAAATTCTTGTCTAAATTCCTACCTGTGTGAGCGTACTAATATCTATATCTACTTTAGTTGCTGAAATGGCATTATCCATAGAAACACGATTGGAAAAATATATCAAAGCTCGTGAGAATACAGGCATATATACATAGTAGTTATGATCTCCATCCTTGTATATTTTCAGCAAATTAGGACCAATACTCTTTACAACGGACAGTCCTTTAACGTGATGTGATACAAAAGAAAAGATGTCTGCGTTCTCGCTATTCCCTTCTCCAATAATATCAAAAGTAACGTTTATATCTTTAGGATAATTCAGTTTGTATAAAGCCCCTTCTCCTAGCATGTGATTTACCAAAAAATAGTTTTCATTTAACTGAAGTTCTCCCAGGTCGGAAAAAATCGCCAAACTCTTGTCAAGATATAGGGATTTCAGACAAATAAGACGGAAGTATATCTTTTTTTTCTGAGTCCCATTCAATAGTCGTTCCATCTTTTATAATGAACTCTGATGATGTCCCGTCTTCACCTGTCAGACCTAACCATAGCTCATGATTTCCAGTGTCCGGATTATCACCCATGTATAACCTTACATATCCATTAACACCGCAAAGTTTACTCACACTATAGTTTATTCCAGCCCAACTGACAGCCAATAAAACGCCTCTAGCAGATGCAGGAGAAGCTCCATATATTAATGCGCCATAATGATTGTACCAAACTTTGCTTTCCGCTAATTTCCAATATCCCTTACTGAAATTTCTTCCCATGCGTCTTTTGTCTGAAATAGACTGCAATCCATTACCTCCAGCCGTTGCAAGCGGCAAAAGTCCTCCCAGAAGTACAAAATATAAGAGCTTAAGTTATAATTTCTATACAAAAACACCTTCGTGTTTTGCCCATTTTCCCCAATTATCTCCTAATTTTTGTCTTATATAAAAAACATTATCATTCATCGGAATGTATATTTGAGTTATAAACAAACGCCCAAAAACCAATAATCCTCCCCATGCCCTATGACCGTTAGGGGTATCTCCGTCAGTTAATCTGTCGTCAATAGTATAATATCCAACCTCAGTTGCCGATGCAAATGATGTTGGATATCCTTTATCTCCTAACATTTGATTTATTCCCAAAAGTCCTCCCAGAAGTGGATTAATCAGGTGTAGGTGTAATTATTTCACCTGTAATATTGGAAAAATCAGAGGTTGGTATTTCAGAAAAAATAGGCACATACCTTCTAGTGAATGAAATCTTATATCTTATGTCTATATCTGTTGACTTTGGTAACACATACAATTTATAGTCTTTATATTTGAAGTCGCACCAATGGCTCCCAATATAATATATCTTTATCGTGTTAGAAGGAAGTGCTATCACTCTATAGTATGCGACATTTGACAACGAGTAGATATATAATTCTATCAATGAAGTGGAAGTATATAACATATTGGAATCGGTTTTATAATCAATTACCAATCCTGCATTTGTTATACTCCTAACCACATACATTTTATTCATTAATCCATCTTTCTCCGGTGTTGCAGTACCGATTAGTCCTCCCAGGTCGGTTACGAAGTAAATTTTATGTAAAAGAAATGCTTCTCCACGCTGACTTTGCAAAATTATTAATACTACCTTTTCTAGTGGATATTTCTGCACTGTCTATGTTTGGATAGAACACTTGTGTTATGTGAGCACTATCATTAAAAACAACAAGTGTTCCCCAATAAGTGTTAGGTCCATCAATCATGTTATTTTGTATTTTATAAAAGCCAGCTTCGATCATATCATTATAACTTCTATTTTCTACTATCCCTTTGTACATGAAAGGATACAGCTTCAAACTAGTGAGCAGTTCTCCCAGAAGGATTTGTATCAATGACTTTTGTATTACAATATTATTTTAAATGTTTGTTGGTCTATATATCGTTTATTCTGTTCTTTTTTTCATATAATGATTCTTTTTTAAATATTTGTTATAGCTTTGCTATGACAATTAATAATGTTTTTTTCATTTATTAATTTTTGAATGCCGTGAGGTATTTTAATTAATAAAAAGATTTGTGTATGGAATTGGGCAGGATTGGCGAATCCTGCCTTTTTGATACCGTACTTCAACTACATAATAATTTGGGCAAAACAAAATTTATATATAACTTTGTAGCATCTATATTGAATTAAACATTATTCTAAATCACTAAAAGAGTTTACTGATAAAAATGTCTAGATGCTATCGTTCGTGATGAATAATGGCATCTTTTTTACAAATGTTTTTTTTCACAGACCATTTTTTTATAGATATTATACATCTTTACTTGCGAAAGTGGGGGTGTATTTTTTATTGGCTAAATTTTGCAGCTTGGAACAGAGGATGCATCTTTGCGGAAAAATGGATAAAATCAGATACCGTCTTGTATATAACCGCCAGAACACACTTAACAGGCAGGGCACGGCTCTTGTACAGGTTGAAGCCTATTTGAACCAAAGGAAAATCTACCTGAAGACCAATGTTTACCTCAAACCGGAGTGCTGGAGCCGTGAGGGGGCACAAGTCATTAACCACCACCAATCTAACGAACTCAACGCAATGCTCTATGAATACATCCTGTATCTGCAAGGCATAGAATTGGGGTATTGGAAGCGCGGAATACCTGCCACACTCTCACTGCTGAAGGATGCTGTCAAGAAGAAAAGTGCCGTGAATATCAGCTTCTCCACTTTCGCCAAATCAGCCATTGACAATTCGGACAAGAAGCAGTCCACCAAGGACAACCTGCACTCGACACTGGCGGTCCTGCATGATTTCCGTTCCGGATTGGACTTCAAGGATCTTACCTATACATTCCTTCGTGATTTTGAGCAATACTTGAGAGAAAAGGGCAATGCGGACAATACGATAGCCAAGCACATGAGACAGCTCCGTACCTTGGTCAATGAGGCAATCAACCAGGGATATATGCACGCGGATGCTTATCCGTTCAGAAAGTACAAAATCAAACAGGAGAAAGGCAGACATGAGTTTCTTACCCCGGACGAGCTGAAGAAGCTGGAAACGGTCGAGGTGGAAGAGGAATCCATGCGCCATGTGCTCGATGCCTTCCTGTTCTGCTGTTATACCGGATTGCGCTATTCTGACTTCTGCCAGCTCACACCTGAGAATTTCATTAGGATAAACGGCAAGCGGTGGCTGTACTTCAAATCCGTCAAGACAGGGGTGGAAATCCGCCTGCCGTTACATCTGCTGTTTGAAAGCAGGGCATTGGGCATTCTTGACCGCTATCCGGATATCGGAAGTTTTGCCGCTTTGCCTTGTAACTCGGAAGTGAATAAGCAGCTTCGAAAGCTGGCCGGGTTATGTGGTATCAAAAAGCGGATAACCTACCATGTGAGCCGTCATACCTGTGCCACCCTGCTGATTCATCAGGGAGTGGCTATTACCACTGTGCAGAAACTGCTCGGACATACTTCCGTAAAGACCACACAGATTTATTCGGAGGTACTTTCCAGCACCATTGTGCGTGACTTGAAAAATGTTCAAAGGAAAAGGAAAAAAGTAAAGATGTTTCCCGATAAAGGCTTGAGAACATCTGATTTTATAGACAACCGGTAGATTTCATGAATCCTATTTGTTTTCTATTAATATTGTGACTCTTTAATTTCTTCGTATAATTAATATATTTCTGCTCTCTATCCTGCTCGTTAAGAATCAAAAGTTAATTTCTTCGGATAATCGAAATATTGCTCCTGATTATTTTTTTCAATATGAATTGAATATGGAATAGTTTTCACTATCTTTGCAGTGTAACCAGGAGCTTGATGGCAATAAATATTGTCATCAGGCTCTTTTTTATTGTCATATCGTGGCAATGGATTTAAGTAATTCTGCAACAATGACGTAAGTAAATAGACATATCTTTGAAGTAGTATTATAATCAGATAAACAATAGACAGAATGGAATTAAACGACTGGTTGGCTATAATCGGGGCTTTCGGAGGATTGGAGGCTGTCCGTTGGGGTGTCACGTTCTGGGTGAACCGCAAGACGAACGCACGGAAAGAGGATGCGTCCGCCGATTCAATGGAGGATGAGAACGAGCGAAAGCAGGTTGACTGGCTGGAAGAACGTATCGCCCAGCGTGACGCCAAGATTGATGCGTTATACGTTGAGCTTCGTAATGAACAGTCTGATAAGCTGGCATGGATTCATAAGTGCCACGAGCTGGAACTGCAATTGAAAGATGCCGAGCATAACCGTTGTGACAGGCCTGACAGCGAATGCGGTCGTCGTATTCCACCACGCAGGACTACATTAATTAAAGATAAGGAGGAAAAGAAAAATGGCTGACGTAAGAAAACTTGCACCGTTTATCCTGAAGTGGGAAGGCGGTTTTGTAAATGACCCTGACGATTTGGGTGGGGCTACCAATATGGGAGTGACTATCGGCGCATGGAAATCGTGCGGCTATGACAAGGATGGTGACGGTGACATAGATGTGGATGATCTACATCTGCTTACTCGTGAGGACGTTGTTAATCGTGTTCTCAAACCGTATTATTGGGACAGATGGAAAGCTGATTCGATACAGGATCAGTCTGTGGCAAATATCCTTGTCGATTGGATCTGGGCAAGCGGAGTGCACGGTATCAAAATACCGCAGGATTTGCTTGGCGTGATTCCTGACGGCATTGTCGGGCCTAAGACACTTGTCGCAGTCAATTCCCGTAATCCTCGTGAACTGTTTGATCAGATCAAGATTGCACGGTTTGATTTCATCGAGGATATATGCCGGAAGCGCCCTGCAAATAACAAGTTCAAACGGGGCTGGATGAACCGTATAAATGATATCTCTTATGTTGGCTAAGGTTATGAACTGGGTAAGCCAGCACATATTGCTGGCTCCCTTTATGTGCCTGTTTCTTCTATTGTCATGTGGCAGTTCACATAAGGTTGCCAAATCCGACACAGAAGTAATCAGGAAGGACAGCACGAGTGAATCGGTCAATATCGTACATGGGTCTACTACTTCTTTAAGAGAGCTGATAACCACTAATGGCAGCTATGTGATTGATTTCCGTATCTATGATACCCGAAAACCGCCCGACAGCCTGACCGGGAAACCTCCGTTATTGGCTGACGGGCATGTAGAAGGTGATTTCAGCAAGAATAAAAAGAAGGAAACTGCAACCAAAGACAGTACGGAGGTGAAAGCTGACAAGGAAACCACTTCCGATATCCATGAGAAAACCAAGACTGAAGGGGTAAAGGATAAAAAAGAATCCACGCTGCTTAAACAAATCGGTTTTGTCTGTGTTTGTGTAACTGTACTAATTTTTGTTGTACTGGTGGCGAAACAACATTAGTATACCAGGCCGACGTTCCAAAGGTACGTCGGCCTGATGTTTGTCTATCAAAAGTTCCCCTGGTAATTTTTTATAAGGTCATTGGCCTCTTGTATATCATGGGGCGTGTAGATATCCGTCATTAATATGCTGCTGTGACGGGCCTGATCGCGTACACTTGACACATCATAAATGTCGTAGCATGTTCGTTATACCTGTATCCTTCAGGGAATAGAACTTGTATTGAGTGGAAAGTTTAAGGTCTTTCCTAAGATAGTGTATCAGACGGTGACAAATGATATTTATCATACGATTAAGCAGCAGCAGCAGAAGAAGAAGAAGCGCTGGGGATCGGGCTTGCAGATTGGGTATGGTTATCTGGGAGGTTGGTATGTGGGTGTTGGAGTGAGTTATAATATATTTATGTGGTAAAGTTCAATAATAAAACGTCTATTCTTATATCTATATTCATTTTTTTGCTATCTTTGTCGATATATTTTAGAACAACTCTATTGAATTAAATTAAGATGTGCGAATCAGAGGAAATTTTTTACGAAGATGAGCGAAGATTAAAGGAAAGCGGAGTTCGCAATGTATTTACTCCTCATACTCCTATTAATCAAGAAAACTTGTTTAGAGGAAGAATAACTGAAGTGCAACAGATTCTTTCTACGTTGAATACGCCAGGTCAGCATGTATTGTTATTTGGCGATAGGGGAGTTGGAAAAAGCTCTCTAGCTAATATTGCATCAAGCAAACTTATTAAAATAGCAGGAAAGGATTTGGTAATAAAACGTTGTTCTAAATCAGATTCTTTTAGTACCATATTTGAAAGTGCATTGATGAAATGCGGTATATTTCAGGTAGCTTTTCCATAAAGGGTATTGGGTGTCAAGAGAGTACAGAGTACAATGGATTTATGGATAAGGTGCAATCTCCTTCTTGGATTTATGAAAAATTGAAGGATCTTAATACACTATTGCTTATTGATGAATTCGATTCTATACAAAACAAAGAGGATAAGCATAAAGTCGCTGAATTAATTAAATTATTGAGTGATTCGAATTCCTCCTTTAAAATATTTGTGGTTGGAATTGCGGAATCAGCTGAAGAATTAACAGCAGGACATCCTTCAGTACAAAGATGTTTGAAAGAAATCAAATTGTCCAAGATGTCTCAAAGAGAACTGGTTGATATTATAAATAGCGGTTCAGCTAAATTAAAATTGAATTTTACAAGAGATGCTAAATTTCGTATTTGCAGACTAAGCTGGCTATCCTCATTTTACCCATTTGATTTCATTAAAATCAGCAGAAGGAGCTATTATAAATGAAGTAACAGACATTGATATAGATGACGTTAATGAAGCTATAGAAAAATCTATCCTTGATTGTGAGAATTCATTGAGACAGTCTTATGATGAGACCGTAAAATCATCTTCTACAATGATTGTTTATAGAAAGATTTTATATGCGACAGCATTATGTTATGATGAATTTATTAGAAGTAAATCCATTCGTTTTATTTACAATCTTATCTTTGATGAGGAAATAACTCAACAAAGACTGAACCAATATTTAAGTAAACTTGTTTCCAATTCTAATGATAAGATTTTGCGAAGATTAACAAAAGGGGTATATAGGTTTACTGATCCAAGAATGAGTTCTTATA
>OGEV01000133.1_pt1 | contig 9595 bp, 6 predicted proteins | sample 1570821 | NCBI WGS metagenome assembly OGEV01 (sample SAMEA2582045, study PRJEB24529) | metagenome | biome: Human gut stool | place: China | collected 2011
AGACCAAACAGATCACATATCCAATAGGCCAATCCCCCCACCACACAGGCCATTGCATAAATTTCTTTACGAAAAATAAGCGGAATTTCATTAATAAAAACATCGCGGAGCACACCACCTGCGGCCCCAGTGATACTACCCATGATTATAGCTACCCAAAAAGGATATCCGAGAGCAATACTTTTGCCTACTCCCACTACTGTAAATAGTGCCAGACCGATGCTGTCGAACAGGAAAAAAGTGTTATGCATATGAATCAGATACTTGCCGAAAGCAATTACCCAAAACAATGCAAGTCCTGTACATATTAAATATATAGGGTCGGTCATCCAACCCGGAGTCACATCTAGAAGCACATCACGGATAGTACCTCCTCCGATAGCCGTTGCCAAACCCACTACATATGCACCAAACCAGTCAAACTGTTTGGCAGACGCCAATCTGATACCACTGATGGCAAAGGCAAACGTGCCTATAAAATCTAAAACTTGAACAAATGTTAGCATAATGGTTGTTATTTGTCTGCAAAGTAACGAATAAATTCGATAAGAAAATGTATTTTTGTGTTCAGAAAATAGCTTAAAATAAGATGAAAGTAACAATTATCGCAGGTGCACGTCCCAATTTCATGAAAATTGCCCCATTAATGCGTGCTATCAAGGCTGCAAAGGCAGCAGGAAAAAATATCACTGCCCGTCTGGTCTACACAGGTTCGGACGAAGATAAAAGTTTGGAACCTTCTCTGTTTACAGACCTAGATATGCCGCGTCCCGATGTATATCTGCATGTAGATAATACAGATTTTTTCCAGCGAATGGCAGGTATATTGGTAGCTTTCGCCCGCGAACTGGAACAGCATCCTGCACAGGTAGTACTTGTAGTGGATGACCTGACTCCTACTATGGCGTGCTCTATCGTAGCTAAAAAGAAAGGGATAAAAGTCGCTCATCTAGTGGCCGGAACCCGCTCTTTCGATATGGATATGCCAAAGGAAGTGAACAGCATGATAACAGATGGCTTGTCCGATTATCTGTTCACGGCCGGAATGGTAGCCAACCGCAATCTGAATCAAACAGGAACCGAACAGGCACATGTACATTTTGTAGGAAACATCCTGATTGATACGCTGCGTTATAACCGTACCCGTTTACAGCGCCCGGTAGCGTTCTCCATTATGGGACTGAAAGAAAAAGAATACCTCTTGCTAACATTGAACAAACATTCATTGCTTAACAAGGACACAACACTGAAAGCCATCTTCCGCACTATACTGGAAAAAACAGACAAGCCGATCGTGGCGCCGCTCCATACATATGTAAAAAACAAGCTGTCTGCTTTAGGAATTACTTCCGAAAGGTTATATATATTACCACCGCAACCTTATTTGTCATTCGGATATTTAGTGAACCACGCCTGGGGTATCATTACAGATTCGGGAAATCTAGCGGAAGAAGCTACTTTTTTAGGAATCCCCTGCATGACATTAAGCACGTATGCAGAACATCCCGAAACAGTGACAATCGGCACAAACCGGCTGGTGGGGGAAAACTCTGAAATCCTGGCAGACGCCCTTGACATTCTGAATAAAGGAGAATGGCAGAAGGGACATTTGCCGGAACGTTGGGATGGACACGCTGCAGAAAGAATTGTACAAACATTGCTGGGTGAACATAAATAAAATGGAGAACCAATAAAAACACGGATGCCGCAGAATATCAAATTCTACGGCATCCGTGTTTTTATTGGTTCTCATCGATATCGCTTACACTCTCCTTTCTTACCAAGTATAATTCAAACCAAAACTAAGCAATTCCTGCAACTGGAAATAACTCTTGTTATCTTCTGTCAGTGTCACACCGTCATCATAACGCGCATGAACAAACAACTTAGTAGACAAATAACGGTTCAACACAAAATTAAATGTATTTTCCCAACTGGCAATTACGGTGTCATAAGTTGTAAAGTACTCCAATTTAGACTCCCACACAATACTGGGGATAATTGTCCAAGTCAGATTACCTGTAAATTTCGAACCGAAGAGATTCGCTGTTTTATGCCCCGGATCCACATTAAAAGCACCCGGATCAGTTATCTTATCATTGCTGATATACATAAAAGTATACGCCAGTGGAGATCCCAACAAAGACAATGAATAATTCTTCTTATTCTGCTTAAAGTCCATACCGAGGGTTATATCCAATTGGGCGGGAGACAGAAAATTAGAAATCATATCATTCGTATTCGTCTTATAATTTCCAAAGAACTGAGTCTTGAACTCGCCCGCCAAAGTATAATACCAGTTTTTGAAGGCTTTTACACCCAGTTTACTGCTTAAACGAAGCAAGTCGGCATTCGTCTTATACTTATGCACTGTATCTGACGGTGCTGTAACAAAACCCAATTTTATTTCCAGCTTATTTTCAAACTCTATACGCTGGCGGTCATCAAAATTAGCTTCCAGCACTAAGCCGGACAACAGCGCATTAGTACTTTCACCACCTTTATACCAGTTATCTGAAATATAATGTTGTGTGAACTGAACATACCCATTCCCCTTATGCGTCCAAAAGTTAGGGCGTACCACCAACAATTCATTATCCGTAGTCAAGCTTTCCACCGGTGTTTCCGGTTGAAGGAAACTTTTGATTCTCTCTTTCCTTGGTCTTTTTACTATCTGATTATTTTCCAGTGGTTTCAAATCAGCCAAATAAAGTTCGTTATTCACCAATCTGCCCGGATATTGCAAATAATAATTCCTTAATATATTATTCGACCAACGGTCGGCAGCGGCCAAGGTCTCCAAATCGGGCAGTTGATATATAGCTGCAGATGCAGAGTCACGCTTTCCCATATATAGCGAATCGACAGCTGTCATTATTTTCGTATCCGGACTCCATTTTATTTCAAAAATTTCTTTTATAGGAGCTTCATAATAAGTGGGCGGAACAAACAACTTATAAAAAGCCGGATTAGGACGTACCCGCCGGGGCGCCGGAATATTCAAATCATCCCACAGCCTGAAATAAGCAAAATAAGATGCGCTTAATGCAGACAATGAATCAGAATAGGCTTTCACAGCCGGATTTTCTTTCGTCTTGGCTATTTTCTGTGCCGGCACTTCTTCCATACAGAATACAGCAAGTATTATAGCCAAACATATACTTTTTCTCATACTAATTTTAGTTTTGTGCAAAAGTACACTTAATTTTCCTTTTCCCCAAAAACTGTTTCCTTTATATAGTAACGAATGATAAATTCAGTTTCATCAAATGATTTTTTAAAGCATATCCGACAATATTGAAAAAGATTTTGTAATTTTGCAACTTTGATAAATATTGCGATTTTGATAATTAAGAAAATAACATTTAAAAATATTAAGTCGTGGGAGAAACTAAGTATATCTTCGTAACTGGTGGTGTTGCCTCCTCATTAGGTAAAGGTATTATTTCATCATCAATAGGTAAATTACTGCAAGCCAGAGGCTATAATGTAACAATTCAGAAGTTCGATCCGTATATCAATATTGATCCGGGAACTTTGAATCCTTATGAACATGGTGAATGTTATGTAACGGTAGACGGACACGAAGCCGACCTCGATTTGGGACATTACGAACGTTTTTTGGGCATCCAGACAACTAAAGCCAATAACATTACAACAGGACGTATTTACAAAAGTGTTATTGACAAAGAACGCCGTGGTGACTATTTGGGAAAGACTATTCAGGTTATCCCCCATATCACCGATGAGATCAAACGCAATGTAAAATTATTGGGAAGCAAATATAAATTTGATTTTGTCATTACCGAAATCGGTGGTACCGTAGGTGATATTGAATCACTTCCTTATTTGGAAAGTATCCGCCAATTGAAATGGGAAATGGGACGTAATGCGTTGTGCGTACACCTTACTTATGTTCCTTATCTGGCTGCAGCAGGCGAATTGAAGACCAAACCTACCCAGCACTCCGTAAAAGAGCTGCAATCTGTTGGTATTCAACCAGATGTATTGGTATTGCGTACCGAGCACGAATTGAGCACAAACTTGAAAAAGAAAGTTGCTCTGTTCTGTAACGTAGATGAAAATGCTGTGGTGCAGTCTATCGATATGCCCACCATTTATGAAGTACCTTTGCGTATGCAAGAACAGGGACTGGATGTAACCATTCTCCAAAAGATGGGATTGCCCGTGGGTGAAACTCCAACCCTTGGTCCATGGAGAGATTTTCTAGATCGCCGTCATAAGGCAACTGAGAAAGTAAAAATTGGATTGGTTGGTAAATACGATTTGCAAGACGCTTATAAATCTATCCTTGAAGCCTTGTCACAAGCCGCCACTTACAATGACCGCAAAGCGGATATCCACTTCATAAACAGCGAGAAACTGACAGATGCTAATGTAGAAGAGCAGATTAAGGATATGGATGGTATCATCATCTGCCCGGGATTCGGACAACGTGGCATAGAAGGTAAGTTCGTTGCTATCAAATATGCACGTACACACAATGTACCGACTTTTGGTATCTGTCTAGGTATGCAGTGCATGGCTATTGAGTTTGCCCGTAACGTGCTAGGTTATACAGATGCCAACAGCCGCGAAATGGATGAAAAAACGCCACACAACGTGATAGACATTATGGAAGAACAGAAAGCTATCACCAATATGGGCGGCACTATGCGCCTGGGAGCCTATGAATGTATCCTTGACCAACACTCAAAGACTTTTGAAGCCTATAAAAGCGAACACATACAGGAACGCCACCGTCACCGCTACGAATTCAATAATGACTATAAGCAGGAGTACGAAAAGGCGGGTATGAAATGCGTGGGTATCAATCCGGAATCCGATTTAGTGGAAATAATTGAAATCCCGACATTAAAATGGTTCATCGGAGTACAGTTCCATCCCGAGTACAGCAGTACAGTATTGAAACCACATCCTTTATTCCTGTCATTTATCAAAGCGGCAATAGACAAATAAGAAACGAGAATTATAATATAATAAGGTAAACAAGTAAAAATGGACAAAAACACTTTAGTGGGATTCGCCCTGATTGGTGCAGTTGTGATAGGCTTCAGCATCTACAACCGTCCTAGCCAGGAAGAAATGGCACGTGCCAAACATTATCAGGATTCCATTCAGGCGATAGCCCAAAAAGAGGCCGAACGACTGGCACAGGCTGCCACGGCACAGAGTCAGAATGCAACATTGCATTTAGACTCTACCTCTATGTTCTATGGCGCAAACCAAGGTACGGAACAGCTAACGACACTGGAAAATAATGTAGTAAAACTGACTTTCACCAATAAAGGTGGACGGGTGTGCGCAGCCATATTAAAAGATTATAACGGACAGGACGGCAAGCCTTTGATGTTATTTGATGAAAAAGATTCGGGCATGAATTTCGCTTTCGAAGGAAAGAATGAAAATATTTTGACCGAGGATATGTATTTCCAACCTACCAACGTAACAGACAGCACTGTAACTATGCGTTTGGCAGCAAACAATGGAGGCTATATAGATTTCGATTACAAACTTTTACCGGATGCTTACATGGTGAATTTCACTATTCGCGCAAACGGCATGCAGAATTTCTTCCCTCCTGCCCTGAACACAGTCAATATAAACTGGCGTCAACGGGCACGCCAGCTTGAAAAAGGTTTCAGCTTCGAACAGCGCTATACTTCGCTCACCTACAAGCCGGTAGAAAAAAGTTCAGACTATCTGAACGAAATGAAAGAAGCAAAAGAAGATGTTACCGACCGTTTGGATTGGATTGCTTTCAAGAATCAGTTCTTCTCAAGCGTACTTATTGCCGATCAAGATTTTGATAAAGCTTCCCTAACCTCTACCCCCCAACAGGAAGGAAGCGGATATATGAAGAACTATACCGCGGACATGACAACTTTCTTTGATCCTACCGGAAAGCAGCCTACCGATATGCAGTTCTACTTCGGTCCGAACCATTTCAAGACTTTGCTGAACAGCAATGATCTAAGCCTTTCCCAAAAAGATTTGGAACTGGAAGACCTGGTTTATTTGGGCTGGCCCATTATCCGCTGGGTAAACCGCTGGTTCACTATTAATTTGTTTGATTGGCTCTCAGGGTGGGGACTGAGCATGGGTGTCGTATTGCTGCTGATGACGATTATCGTCAAAGTGTTAGTTTATCCGGCTACCTACAAATCATATATGTCCTCTGCCAAGATGCGCGTCCTGAAACCCTACATCAACGAGATCAACGCAAAATATCCCAAGAAAGAAGATGCTTTGAAAAAGCAGCAGGAAACGATGGCACTTTACAGCAAATACGGAGTAAGCCCTATGGGAGGTTGCTTGCCTATGCTGATCCAAATGCCGGTATTCATGGCTTTATTCTTCTTCGTGCCTAACGCTATTGAGTTGCGCCAACAAAGTTTCTTATGGGCCCCGGACTTGTCCACTTATGATGATATTATCAACTGGGGAACCAACATTCCTCTGCTGGGCAATCATTTAAGCCTCTTCTGTTTGCTGTTCAGTATCACCAATATTCTGAACACCATGTACACCATGAAGCAGCAGGATATGGGACAACAGCAAATGCCGGGTATGAAACTAATGATGTATATCATGCCAGTCATGTTTATTTTCATCTTCAACGGTTATTCATCCGGCTTGAACTACTATTACTTCATTTCCGGACTGATTGGTATCCTCACTATGGTGATTCTGCGCAAAACAACTGATGAAAAGAAACTCCTTGCCATGTTGGAAGCCCGAAAAGAAAAGAAGAGCCAAAAGAATGGCGGCAAACCGGGTGGCGGACTGATGGCTAAACTGGAAGCTTTACAAAAGGAGCAGGAACGACTGCAACAAGAAAGAATGAATAAAGGGAAAAAATAACGAGTTTACACTTCCTTAAAAAAACAGCGAAGACCGGCATATATAAAAAAACAGCGGTCTTTGCTGTTTTTTTATATATGCCGGTTACCTCTATATTTGCTCTTCTTTGCAAAGACACCCTTCCACAGACACACAAAGAAACAAAACAAATATGCAGGAACATTTCACATCACCGGCTTTTATACGTATTTTTGCAATCAGTTAATCATCAAAAACAATTTTTAGATATGAATAAATCAAGCGCAACCATCATGGCAGCAGCACTTATGCTAGCTTCTTCCTGTACCGAAGTGAAACAGGAAGGACAGGGCTACGAGCCCATTATAGGCAAGCAAGAAATCACCATCAAAGACGGTCGTCTTACCCCCGAAGCCCTGTGGGCAATGGGACGCATAGGCAGTCTGAGTATTTCCCCCGATGGCAAACAAATAGCCTACACCGTAGCCTATTATAGTGTTCCCGAAAACAAAAGCCATCATGTAATTTACGTAATGGATGCCGATGGAAAGAACAACACCCTGCTTACTCAAACAGCATGGAATGAAAGCGAGCCTCAATGGATAAAAGGCGGAACAAAAATCGCATTCTTATGCAATGAAAGTGGTGGCAGCCAAATTTGGGAGATGAATCCTGACGGTACGGAACGCCGTATCATTTCCGATTTCAAAGGAAACATAGAAGGATTCTCTTTTTCACCGGATGGCAAAAAGATTCTTTTCATCTCACAAATAAAATACGGCCAACGCACTGTAGACCTCTACCCTGACCTACCCAAAGCCAGCGGTATCATTGTAAACGACCTGATGTATAAACATTGGGATGAATGGGTAGAAAGTATTCCACATCCTTTTATCGCTGATTTTGATGGTAACATGATGGGAGCAGCCACCGATATCATGGAAGGTGAGCCGTTTGAAGCTCCAATGAAACCTTTCGGAGGTATCGAGCAGCTGGCTTGGAGCAACGACTCTAAACAAATAGCTTACACCAGCCGGAAAAAGCAAGGATTGGCATACGCAGTATCTACCGACTCGGATATATACCTTTATAATATAGAAAAAGGCACAACACTGAACCTGTGCAAACCGAATGGAAAAGATGAAATGAAAGGATATGACACCAATCCTAAATTCAGCCCCAACGGCAAATACATTGCATGGCAAAGCATGGAGCGCGATGGTTACGAAAGTGACCGGAACCGCCTGTGCATCTACAATTTAGATGACGGTCAAAAGACATTTGTTACCGAAAATTTTGAATCAGGCGTAGATGACTATTGCTGGAACAATGATTCGCAAAGTCTGTACTTTGTCGGTGTATGGCATGGAACCAGCATGGTATACAATGCCAATCTGAATGGTGATATAAAAAAACTGACTGATGGCATGTATGACTACGGATCAGTAGCCATGGCGGGCGATAAAATAATTACCAAACGTCACTCTATCAGTGCCGCCGATGAAATCTACACCCTCACTCCTGCCGACGGGCAAGTGGCGCAACTCTCACACGAGAATGATCACATCTTTAAACAGCTGAATTTGGGCAAAGTGGAGGAAAGATGGACCAAAACTACCGATGGCAAGCAAATGCTTTCATGGGTGATCTATCCCGTCAATTTTGACGCAAACAAGAAGTATCCTACTTTATTATTCTGTGAAGGTGGCCCGCAAAGTCCCGTCAGCCAATTCTGGAGCTACCGCTGGAACTTCCAGATTATGGCAGCCAACGATTATATTATCATCGCTCCGAATCGTCGTGGGCTACCTGGATTCGGCATGGAATGGTTGGAACAAATTAGCGGTGACTATGGAGGTCAATGTATGAAAGACTATTTGTCAGCCATAGATGATATTTCAAAAGAACCATATGTAGATACTAATCGTTTGGGATGCGTAGGTGCCAGCTTCGGCGGATTCTCCGTCTATTGGCTGGCGGGACACCATGACAAACGTTTTAAAGCATTTATCGCACACGATGGTATATTCAATATGGAGCAGCAATATCTGGAAACAGAAGAAATGTGGTTCGCCAACTGGGATATGGGTGGTGCATATTGGGACAAAAACAATGCAACGGCACAACGTACCTTTGCCAACTCTCCTCATCGTTTCGTTGATAAATGGGACACTCCCATTCTCTGCATTCACGGTGAAAAGGATTATAGAATTCTTGCTTCACAAGGTATGTCGGCGTTCAATGCAGCTGTATTGCGCGGTGTTCCGGCCGAACTTTTATTATATCCGGATGAGAATCATTGGGTATTGAAACCGCAAAATGGGGTGTTATGGCAACGCACTTTCTTTAGTTGGTTAGATAAATGGCTCAAATAACGCCTAAATTACCGCAATATTATCCGTTATTAGAACTATATAGTATAATTTTCAATTTTTGTGTTACCTTTGTAATGTCAAACAAAAAATGAACATTAAGTGATATTTGTTAAGCTACCTTTTATTAGGTGAGTAAACAATAGCTTGTGAAAGTAATTGTTTACAGTGTTAGTATATAAATAACTTTTTATTCCCCGTGCTTTGTGAGCGCACAAAGCTGGATGATTACAAAATAATAAAGTGATTATTTTTTCGTGATACCGGCTTGTGATAAGTCGGTATCATTTTTTATTCCAGCAAACCAACATCATACTCATTATTATGGGTCAGCGGATTTTCCTGGTTGGTAAGCTTTCTTTTAAGCGTATAGCCTAGCC
>OGEV01000134.1_pt1 | contig 9593 bp, 9 predicted proteins | sample 1570821 | NCBI WGS metagenome assembly OGEV01 (sample SAMEA2582045, study PRJEB24529) | metagenome | biome: Human gut stool | place: China | collected 2011
TTTTTTGGCAATAAATCTCCTATCCATCTCTTTTTTTACGATTTTTCAACAGTTGATCCTCGTTTACAGGGTATTTCAATCCATAACAGGCAATATTAAAACGCCCTCTTGAATTTACAAACGATTATCAGCTGAAAATATAAACAATCACTCCGGTTATCAACACATACGCCAATGCATATGGAATGGCGGATTTTAGGATTTCTCCTTCTTTTCCCTGTTGGTTTCCGGCAGAAGTGGCAATAGCGATACTTTGCGGAGAAATTATTTTTCCACCTGTCGCCCCCACCGTATTGGCTGCCGACAACCAGTCGGGACTTACTTGAATATGCCCGGCCACATTAGCCTGTAATTTGCCGAACAAAATATTTGAAGAAGTGTCACTGCCCGTAATAAAGGTACCCAGGCAACCTATAACAGGGGCAAACAACGGATAAAGACTTCCTGTAGCAACTGCCAAAGCAGTGGCTATAACTGAAATCATACCTGCCGTATCCATGATAGTGGACAAACTCACCAGACAAATTACCGTGATAAAAGTTTTCTTTAACTGCTTTACCGTATTCCAGAGTACAGCAAACAGCTCCCATATCTTGGCTCCCTGTATCAGCCCGCCGACAAACGTGCCTACAAAAAGTAAAACTCCCGCATGGGTCAGCCAAGAAACCGTATAATTCATAGTTGAATCATTAATCGGAAGACTGATACGGGTCACCCAATTATTTTCAAGTGTTGTACGTAAACCGGGAAACAACGGACTAGTCAGAACAATCAAGAACAAGATAAGAAGATAGATACTCCACGCGTTCAGTACCTCTAGCCCTTTCAATGTGCTTTTCCTTGCTTTTTCCTCTTTAGAAGCAGTCAGTTTGCCATAGGCTACAATAACAATGATAGATAAAATACTTCCAATAATAGCCGGAGACTCCGCCCCCATATAGCGGGCGGCAATATACTGGCTGCCTAATGAGACACCACCGACCAACAAAGACAGGAAAATATTTTTAGGTAAGGATTTTAATTTCGAATCGGTCAGGAACAGCAATACGAAAGGAATGAGAAACATCAGTACCGAAAGCTGCAACACGACATTGGCGCTTAGCACCAATACATCCAGATTCGTTTCTTTCGCCAATACCAAGACCGGTGTACCAATAGCCCCAAAAGCAGTAGCCACACTATTGGCAATCAAACTGACTGTTGCCGAAAAGACCGGTTTGAATCCGAGACTGACAAGAATCGCCGCCAAATCCTGCCATAGCTTCAAGCAAGCCGCCAAATCCCCATGTCAACAGCAATACCTGAATACTTTTATCGGTAGAAATAGAAGAAAACTGTTGCTTGATAATCTCCATTTTTTCAGTCTTCAATAAAACATTATAGCTGAATATCGCCATCAAAATAATAATCAGAATAGGAGAAACAGCTTTCAATGCACCATACAGAAAAGAAGACAGCAAATCGTTTACCGGAAAATGAAAGCCGAAAAAAGCAATCAGCATAGTAACGACAAGGGAAATCACACTACTTTTGTCACCGGACATTTTAAAAAACGCCATCAGGATAATTAATAGCAATACCGGAATAATAGCAAGGACTAGATTCATAACCATTGTATTTAAGTTAAAGAAACGGTATCCATAAACTCTTAAATTAAGCCTTTGAAACCCCACTTCCGCAAAAATTCTTTTTTTAATAACAAAAAAGAATCCTATTTGGATTAATGATCTATCCTTTTTTATCAGTAAAAATAAAGTAATGCCAGAAGCATGTATAATGTATCTTTACACAAACCTCCGGCATACACTTCTTATCCATATATTGATTTTATATTGTAGTAATATTCCTTATTCTATTAATATATCTTATTAAATTCCAGCTAATGCCTGATCCAAATCGGCCAGCAAATCATCTATATGTTCCGTACCTATTGATAAACGCACTGTCCCCGGATAAATACCCTGTTCCGCCAATTCTTCCGCATTCAACTGGGAGTGAGTGGTACTGGCAGGATGGATAACCAATGACTTCACATCGGCGACATTGGCCAATAAAGAAAAGATTTCCAAACTATCGATGAAACGATGTGCTTCTTCCTGACCACCTTTCACTTCGATAGTGAAAATAGAACTAGCTCCATTGGGGAAATAACGCTGATACAGAGCATGGTCAGGATGTTCCGGCAAGGAAGGGTGATTTACTTTCTTGATCTTCGGATGATTTTTCAAATGCTCCACCACTTTCAACGCATTCTCTACATGACGTTCCACACGCAATGAAAGTGTCTCCAATCCCTGCAACAGAATAAAAGCATTAAACGGACTGATAGTTGCACCGGTATCACGCAATAAAATAGCACGAATACGGACAGCATAAGCAGCCGGACCTGCCGCCTCTACAAAACGCACCCCATGATAGCAAGGATCCGGTTCTGTCAGTTGAGGGAATTTACCTGATGCCACCCAGTCAAATTTACCTGAATCAACAATCACGCCACCCAGTGAAGTTCCATGGCCACCAATAAATTTTGTAGCGGAATGTACCACAATATCTGCTCCGTGCTCGATGGGACGAATCAGATAAGGAGTACCAAAAGTGTTATCAATAATCAAAGGTATGTGATGGCGATGTGCTATTTCCGCCACAGCCTCTATATCTATAATATTCGAATTAGGATTCCCCAAAGTCTCGATAAACACCGCCTTTGTATTCTCCTGAATAGCTTTCTCAAAATTAGAAAGATCACCAGGGTCCACAAATGTAGCAGTCACACCATAAGTCGGCAACGTATGCGCCAGCAGGTTATAAGTACCTCCGTAAATAGTCTTTGCAGCTACAACATGATCACCTGCACGAGTAATGTTCTGAAACGCATAAGTAATGGCAGCAGCCCCGGAAGCTACCGCAAGTCCTGCCACTCCCCCTTCCAATGCAGCCACACGTTGTTCAAAAACACCTTGTGTGGAATTAGTCAGACGCCCATAAATATTACCCGGATCTTGTAAACCAAAACGTGCGGCTGCATGTGCCGAGTTATGAAATACATAAGATGTAGTCTGATAAATAGGAACTGCACGAGCATCCGTAGCCGGGTCTGGCTGTTCCTGTCCTACGTGAAGTTGTAATGTTTCGAAATGTAATTTTTTTGTAGCCATAATCTTTATCTTTTTAAAGTTATATATTTCTGTTTTTACTTGTTGCAAAGGTATTAAAGGCAGTTATATCAAACAAGATATACTAAAAATAAAGAAAATAGAGCTACAATTATCACTATTTATAGAACAAATATTCTATTTACAAACGGATTATTACCTCCTGGAAGAAAATTATTCTTTGGCGACATCTAACAAAATAAAGTGACGGCCGATTCACATCGACCGCCACCAGACAATTAATACACACAATACGATTAATACAAAAAATCACTCATGATCATGTTCCGTTTCAGTACCTCCATCCGCACTCAAGACAATATTACGAGCCACTTCTGTCTGATTGCCCGCCGCATCGGTACACCATACCATCAGATGATAATCTCCGGGAGCAGCATCGGCCGGAATAACAATATCATGATGATGTACTTTTGTATTCTTCAAACCGGAAACATCATATACCTTGTCAAAAGTAAAAGCTGTGTTTTTCTCTCCGGCTGCCCGGGAATCATGTCCGTGGTGGTCAAAATTATTATGAATATTGATTTTATACGATCTCAACATCACATCATCTGACAGATTCATTTCAAAATGTACCCCTTTCCCATTACCAATTTTCAACACCGCTCCCTCTTCGGGTTCTATCAAATCGATCACGGGCTTTGTTACATCCCCTTTTTCATCATTATCACACGCAGGCAGACAAACAGAGCATATAGCCAAAAAGCTGATTACAAGAAAATAAAATTTTGTTTTCATTTTAATAATTGTTTAAATGGTACTTTAATCGAAATCTGAAAGCTTCTTCCCGGTTCAGGGATTTCCACTTTCCTATAAAAACTCAAATGATTGTAATATTTCACATCCGACAAATTACGAATGCCCAAAGATATTTCAATATCCGCCTTGGCCATAGGTATATGAATACTTCCACCCAGATGAATCAAACAAGCTCCGGGTGTGCGGTCTTCATTCCTCGCTATACGGTTCTGCGAAGCTATACTTTGAAGTTCAGCATACAACTGAAAATCCTTTTTATTCCATGTCAGAATATTACGCATGGATACAGGAGGTGAAAAACTTAAAGCCGTATGTTCGTCACGATTATAAGTATAGACATACTCACCGACTAAACGATAATTAAAATGGCGTAGAAAATCCATATTGAAATTTATCTCACCACCCATGAACAAAGCACGTGCGCCACTATATTGATAAATCTGTCCAGCATGGGGCAATACAGACCATTCTCCCATAGGGCGCAAATAAATATAATTATCAAACCAACTGGCAAAAGATGAAACAACCAGTTCCATTTTTTTATAAGCCAAGGTATAGGAAGCATCAATCTGCCATCCTTGTTCCGAAGAAAGAGTGGCATCCCCTTTTTCATGACGGAAAGTTCCGTGATGCACTCCGTTGGATGCTAATTCATTGACTCCCGGCAAACGGAAGCTACGTCCCACATTCATCTTCAGAAGATGACCGGCAGCGGGTGTCCACACTACTCCCGCCGAACAGGAATAATTACCATAAGCCCTGTCCACCGGATAACTTCGCCAACGATATGCCTGTATTACCTCTTCTTCATATCCCTGTCTGTGCAGATACTCCACCAAATAAGGATCTTCGAATGCCGCTATATCAATCCTTCCCCGATCATAACGTATCCCACCAGTTACAGACAACTGATTATCCAATCGGAAAGTCGTCAGCCAAAAAGCTCCGGTAGTAAAACGCTTGTATTCCGGTAGCAGAAAAGAATATCCGCCAATCGCATTTTTCTGTATCTGCATATTCCACCCTGCCATATGCTCCCAGGAAGAAGAGCTGGACAACCGCAGCTTCAGAGAGGAGCTGAATGTATGCAGTTTGAACACCAGTTCCCTATCCGGATCCTTTGCAGGCATCATCTGAGTGTCATAATGGGTATGGAAAGCACTCCATTCCTCCCGATGGTTATTCTGAAATCCCAAATCACCGGACAGGATCAGTTTCTCCCAAGCATATTGCTGATGTGTGGTTACTTTCAGATGATTTACCTTGCTGTAAGGTAATTCAATATTACGGCTGTTCTCATCATCCTCCAAACGGGAAATATCAGGAATGCCATGAGCACCGAGAAAGAAGCCCATCTTCTGATAAACATTGCTCACAGCAATATTCATCTGATAAAACTTCTTTCTATAATCTCCCATGACAGAAACATTGCGCTCGAACCCAGCGGTGTTTTTCAGCTTACGACCGTAAACAGGCACCAACTGGGTAAGATATACAATGGTATCGACCGGTACATGATAATCTCCATAGTGCTGTTCTGAAAAACGTACTCTGACCAGCCATGCATTCTTCTCAATACCTAGCATCAGTGAACCGCCCACAGTGCCGTTCACTGATTTTCCCAATAAGGCAGCCTCACCAAAAAATCGGTTCTCTTTTTGTGGAAGCAAAGGAAGGATTTCGATGACACCTCCCATCGCATCACTGCCGTAGAGCAGTGAAGACGGACCTTTCAGAATCCGTACCTCGTCTACATTAAAAGCATCAATTTCCAGTCCATGGTCGGCCCCCCATTGTTGCCCCTCTTGTTTTATTCCATTTTCGGATACGGCAATACGGTTGAATCCCAAACCACGAATCATAGGTTTGGAGAATCCCGCACCAATATCCATCGAGTGTACACCGGGAACATTTTTCAAAGTCTGTACCAAATTACCGGTAAAATGCCGGTTCAAATAATCTTTCTGAAACAACTCGAGTGTCAGGGTAGTCTTTTTCTCCTGAGCATGTCGGTAAGATCCAGTCACCACCACTTCGGATAAATCCACACTTTTAATCGTATCAGAAACTACCTGTGCATTTGAAAACAAGGTAAAAAACATTCCCAGCGTACCCGAAACATATCTGATACGCATAAATTACAATCATTTGATGTTGTGAATAAATAAAAGATACTATGTGAATCAGCAAACGGGAGGTGCACGCAGATAATAAGGATAAGATTTAACCTGGCAAACCTTATCCACTGTTATTTTCGGCTGATAATCAAAAACCGGAAGAACAATATGAAGTTGTAATGTTTCAACTTGTGTAAAAGGTGAAAGTGTGAAATTGCACACGGGACACTGATGAGAGGAATCATGAGAATTCCCACTATCAGAATGGCAAACGGCATCTTCTTCATGGTGGTGAAAAGTCTTCACCATGAAAAATGGCATAAGCGTCATTAACAACAGCCATGCTATAAAAATCCTGCCTTTTGCGTTTTCTCTCATTTTTGTGTTCAGTAAGACCACTACAAAAATAGAAACAAATAACAAACTCACAATAACATTTTATATTTATTATTAGTTTCATCCACTTTTTACCTACAAATGGGTATGTATACAAAACCGAGGTAACTTCCCAGTCACCTCGGTCACGACAGATCTTTATTTTCTAGAACAGCCTACAATCCGGTCATTCTAAAAAAGAGTAACCACTCCGTAAATAACAGCGGCCAATATTCCACTGACAGGAATAGTCAACACCCAAGCCGTCATCAGGCTTCTTGTTATTCCCCATCGGACGGCTGAAAGACGCTTAGTAGCACCCACTCCGATAATAGCTCCTGTAATGGTGTGGGTTGTACTTACAGGTATTTTCAAATATTCTGTCAGATACAATGTAAATGCGCCAGCAGTTTCCGCAACAACTCCCTCCAAAGGAGTTACTTTGGTAATCTTAGTTCCCATGGTTTTCACAATCTTCCATCCGCCTGACATCGTTCCTAAAGAAATGGCAGTAAAACAAGAAAATGCCACCCAATCCGGCAAATCATTGATACTATTTATTCCCATTCTTAACCCTTCCGAATGAGCAGCGATCAGGGCAGCAGCAATAATACCCATTACCTTCTGGGAATCATTCAGTCCATGCCCTATACTGAACAAAGCCGAAGAAACAAGCTGCAATTTCTTAAACCACATCTCAGCCGTATTCGGATGTGCACGACGACAAATGTGAAGGACAAGCAACGTAAATCCAAAAGCAACAACCATCCCTATAAATGGTGCCAAAAAGATAAAAACAGCAATCTTCAAAATAATATTGAGCTGAATGGCATCAAAACCATGAGCCATAATAGCAGCACCGGCAAAACCTCCGATCAGCGTATGCGAAGAAGAAGAAGGAATCCCCTTCCACCATGTAAACAGATTCCAGACAATAGCTGCAATAACCCCCGAAAGAATAATCGGCAAGGAAATATACTGTTCCACTACTGTCTTGGATACAGTATTGGCTATTCCGAACCCTCCGATTATACATTTAGCAATAAAGAATGCAACAAAATTAAAAAATGCCGCCCATATCACCGCTTGGAACGGAGTAAGAACCTTGGTTGACACAATGGTGGCTATTGAATTGGCTGCATCATGAAATCCGTTAATATAGTCAAAAATCAAAGCCAAAGTAATAATAATCACTAATAATTCCATATTGTACCTTCTGCTTTTATGCGTATTTCACAATCAGGTTTCTCAAGATTTTTCCTACCCGTTCTGCCGCATCGGTCGTTTTCTCCAATTCATGCATTATCTCCTTGATCTTAATCAGTTCTATGCAATCCTTTTCTTCCTCAAATAGTTTCTTAACAAAGAGTTCATATACATCATCCGCCTGATTCTCTATGTCATGCAATTTTGTACAACATGCTCTTAATTCAGTAGGCTTTTTACGGAAAATTTCCAATTCGTCCATTGCCTTACTTATATAAACAGCCGCTTGCTGTATCAACAAACTCAACTCTTTTCCACTATTAGCAATGGGATGGGGATTATAGATCGTGATACGTTTGGCGCAACTGTTAATCCCATCTATTACATCATCCATAGTTGATGCCAAATCGTGAATATCCTCACGATCAAAAGGGGTTATGAAAGTTTTTCCCAATTCGTCAAAAATTAAATGAGTCTGCTTGTCACCTTCACGTTCCATATCTTTGATGCGTTTGTAATAGTCTTCTCTCTCTTCCGGCTTATCATGCTGCATGCTTTCTACCAATAAATCCGATGATGAGGTCAGGATTTCAGACAAACGTTTCAACATAGGGAAAAACTTAGGTTCTTGAGGTGTAAATCGACTAAAAAAAGAATTTTTCATAAATGTAATTTGAATAAATTGTTTTTGATATGTTTGATTTTAGTAATGGCGAGTTTTCCACTTATTCCTGCCTACTTCTATAACGGCAGGCAATATAGAAACGACAATAATAGCCACAATCAGCAATTTCAGATTTTTCTGTACAAATGGAAGATCACCGAAAAAATAACCGGCATAACAGAAAATACCAACCCACAAAGCTCCCCCTATCAGATTATACACCATAAAATAATAATAATGCATTTTGCCCATACCTGCTACAAAAGGAGCAAATGTACGGACTATAGGTACAAAACGGGCAATAATGATGGTCTTTCCTCCGTATTTTTTATAAAATTCATGTGTTTTTTCCAAATGACTTTGCTTAAATATACGGGAATCGGGATTATTGAAAAGTTTATTTCCAAAAAAGTGTCCTATCATATAATTACAGGAATCGCCCAGCACAGCTGAAAGAAATAAAACCAAAGCGAGAATATTAACTTCCAAAGGCATATCGGGCAAAGCCGAAATAGCTCCCGCGACAAAAAGCAAAGAATCTCCGGGGAGGAATGGAGTGACAACCAATCCCGTTTCGCAAAAAATGATTATAAACAGTATGACATAAGCCCAAGTATGATATTCTTGAACAATATCTATCATATATTGGTCAATGTGAAGTATAAAGTCCAATAAAAATTCCATTATATATTAGTTATTAACATATAACACCGTTCATAAAAGGAACAAGCATCCACCCCAGTTCCCATTATGAAAATATAAAAACAAAAAAATGTAAGATATAAAAAACAGACCTTGCCGAGAAGAAAAAATAAACTAAATAAGAATACGCCTCAACTGATAAATATAGTATTCACAGGAATATTGAGTAAAATAAAGAATAGGTGAAAAAGAAATTTGCTTTTCTTCAGGAAGAAGTACTTTCAAGAATCTGGCCAACTTGGCTATGACGGAAGCAGAGGAATGAGTTCGCAGAATTTTAGAAGAGCACAAGGTGCGAAAAGAAAAAGAGGTAGCTGTACCGCCGATACCGACTTTATAAAAATGGTAGCTTTCATTATTTATCTCTTTTTTTTCCTGCCCGTTATTGCTTTCAGATATGTTGCACAGCGCCACCGCACTGTTTTCCAAACCAACTGTACGAACTACATCGTGCTCCTGTCCGCTATCAAATGCGGAACCAAAGCCCGCCAACAGGCATACACCTAACAAGATATAAAAAAGATATATATACTTTGTCATAGCAACTGCAAAGATAAAAAGTATTTTTGAGAGATAAAATCATTCTGCCCTTTTCTT
>OGEV01000142.1_pt1 | contig 8990 bp, 9 predicted proteins | sample 1570821 | NCBI WGS metagenome assembly OGEV01 (sample SAMEA2582045, study PRJEB24529) | metagenome | biome: Human gut stool | place: China | collected 2011
AACCGGGGGGATACTATACCTATCCGCAAGCTTTGGAACAATTCCATGTAAGTGATGAGCGTACAGCCGTAGAAGTAGAACACGCACTGAAATCATTAGGAAGGGAGCCGGTATGGAAAGACTGGGATGTTTCTTTTGACAAGTTCACGCCAATACGATAGATTTTACCCATATTTTTAAAGGAATGGGGCTGTATAAATGATACAAAGCTCCTTTTTTTTCAAATTAACAACAAACAAAGTGGAAAGATATAACCGTCAAATTATTCTCCCTGAATTGGGAGAAAAAGGACAACAACGGCTTCAGCAGGCCAAAGTGCTTATTGTCGGTGTAGGTGGTCTGGGATCTCCTGTTGCCTTGTACCTGACAGGAGCCGGAGTAGGTACCATCGGATTAATAGACGATGATGTGGTAAGTGTCAGCAACTTGCAACGTCAAGTACTTTATAGTGAAGCCGAGGTAGGTATGCCCAAAGCTATCCAAGCTAAGAAACGTCTTGAAGCCCTGAACCATGATGTACAAATCAATGCCTATCCCACAAGACTGACTAAAGAGAATGCGGATGAAATTATCCGTACCTACGACATCATTATAGATGGATGTGATAATTTCGCTACCCGCTATCTTATCAATGACATCTGTGTGAAATGGGGAAAAGTTTATGTATATGGTGCCATCCGTGCCTTCGAAGGTCAAGTATCCGTTTTCAATTACCAAGGAGGCCCCGATTACCGCCACTTTTTCCCCGACGAAACAGAAATGCTATCCATGCCCCATCCGCCCAAAGGAGTATTAGGTGTAACCCCCGGCATAATAGGTTGTGCCGAAGCTGCTGAAGTGTTGAAGATTATAGGTGAATATGGCAAAGTGTTAAGCGGCAAATTATGGACGATTAACATAAAAACGATGGAAACCCATCTCATTTCCTTCTAGAGGAATCGAACCGACCCTATTCAAAAGACATTAATTCCTCAATTATGTGCCAACAGTCGAGGCATGACGACATCCGTCGTCCGGCATCGACCGGCACATGAATAGTTTGACTTTATCCTATAATATGTGGTACAAACTCGGACAAGTTATCTGTAACCTCCATACGATTTTCGCGAATACCGATGCCCGCAGCTTCTCCTCCTATAATCCAAGAACCAATAACTGGATATCTGCCACTGTACGCTGTCGGTTCCACATACTCCTGATATACATAAGCTCCAGTGTTATAATCACCCTCCGTTTCAGCTATACGTACATATTCCTCCCAATCCCGGATATCAACAACGCTTACATTATGACCTTCACGAGAGAAGACCGGTTTTTTACAAAACAATCCCGACCGAGGGCGCGACAAATAACAAGGAAGCACATAAGGAGAATCCGGAAACAACTCGTACAATGTGGCAAGGATCGCCTTATTGGACATCACCAATTTCCATATCGGCTCCAACCATTCCATTTCCGCTAGACATCCGTCAGGACTTTCGTCCACCATCCACTCCCACGGATAAAGTTTAAAGCACCGGTTCACTAGTTCACCTGCCGGATCAAAAAATCGTCCATTTTGCAAATCCAGCGCCTGCATATCCAATACTCGGGTAGAAAACCCAGCCTCCATCGCCGTACTTGCCAGATATTGCAACGTTCCTGTATCTTCATTATTCTCTAATGCACCAGCAAAATGAATCTCTCCTTTTTTGGGGAAAATATCTTTCCATGACTGCACCAATCCTTCATGAATACCATTAAACTGGTCGCATTCCGGAAAAACATCCTCTTTCCATTGCCATTGGATAACAGATGCTTCAAGCAAAGAAGTCGGTGTATCAGCATTGAACTCCAATATTTTCGGAGTACCATCCTTGGCTAATATAAAATCAAAACGACCATACAGACTTAACTCATCCGCATCCCAAGAAGCACGGATACGCTCACCAATCTCCTTCGGAATATTCAATGCACGCTCCATAAATTCCGGGTTATCTTCAATAATGAATTGAGCAGCCTCACAATACAGACGGTACGCCTCATTGGTTGCTTCCTCCAAACAGGCTGTTTCTTCAGCCGTAAAACGATAATACGCTTCCTCGCGCCAATAATCACCATGAAAATCAAAGCCCAGCGCTTCTATTTTCTCACGGTAGTCTGAACGTGGCGTAACAGGTATTCTTTTCATATCCGCTTCCTATTAACTATGAACACCGGATGAACGGCGTGTTTTCCCAAAAACACTTCCGCTCGATTTTGATTTTGTAGACGATTTTGCCCCCACATTCACTTTTGAAGGAGCATCCACTTTCATTCCGTTAGCATCTGTCCACGAATCAGATTTAGGATAATAATAATGTGTGGTAGAAAGTCCGTTGGCCATAGACGGCATTAATGCCCAACGCATTAGCATAGCGTTATAAATCCAACTGTTTCCCTGATGATCACGGTACTCTTCTTGATCTTTAGGATTCTCAGGCAATTCCGTTTTTTGCGTACATCCGGCAAGTGCCATCAAACAAAATGCGGCTGCAAGAAATTGTTTTTTATTCATAATTCTATCTATTCGTCTTGTTTTATTAGCGCAAAAGTAAATAAAAAACGCCTATTTCATACAGATACACACAGATTATTTAAAACTTTTCCATCGCATGAATCACTTTTTCGGGGAAAGTATCCCATTGATTTACAGTTTTATCGAAAATAAATCTATAAATCCACTAGGATTATTACAAATAGGTTGCTATCTTTGCTTAGCAATTAGTCATAAGGTATGAAGTTAATTCTAATAACGCCCCCCACTTATTTTGTGGAGGAAGATAAAATAATTACAGCTCTTTTCGAGGAGGGACTAGACACACTCCATCTGCGAAAGCCCGGTACAGCACCCATGTTTGCAGAACGTCTGCTAACCCTTATCCCCGAACAATATCATAAACGCATCGTGGTTCACGGACATTTTTATCTGAAAGAGGAATACAAACTGAAAGGAATTCACCTGAACGGTCGTAATCCGAACCTGCCGGAAGGATACAAAGGACATGTCAGTTGTTCTTGCCATTCGCTAGACGAAGTTAAAGAGCGCAAATCCAGTTGCGATTATGTCTTTCTGAGTCCGGTATTCAATAGCATATCCAAACTAAATTATAACTCGGCATACACCGCCGAAGAACTCCGTACTGCCGCCAAAGCAGGCATTATTGACAAAAAAGTCATAGCTTTGGGAGGCATTGACGAAGAAAACTTGCTGGAGGTAAAGGACTTTGGTTTCGGAGGAGCCGCCATATTGGGCGCCCTTTGGAATAAATTCGATGCGTGTACCGATCGCGATTATCGGTGCGTGATAGAACATTTCCGGAAATTAAGAGATTTAGCAGACTGATTTATCAAAATAATTTAGAATAGAAGCCTAAAAAACGAAGAATATGCTTCAAACCAAGCATATTACAATAATGAGAAGTTATTTTTAAATTTCTATTTTTAATTTCTAATTATAATACGTACCTTTGCACGCAAATTAACAAATAGGTAATATCTATTACAAAAATGAGCAAAACATCACCTTTTAGGGTATTCTCAGGAACAAATTCGAGATACCTTGCAGAAAAGATTTGCAACAGCCTCGGTTGCAAATTAGGAAACATGAACATCATGCATTTTGCTGATGGTGAGTTCGCTGTTTCTTATGAAGAATCAATTAGAGGCGCACATGTTTTTCTAGTTCAATCTACCTTTCCTAACTCTGACAACTTAATGGAACTGCTGCTAATGATTGATGCAGCTAAAAGAGCCTCTGCAAAAAGCATTGTAGCCGTTATTCCCTACTTTGGATGGGCACGTCAGGACAGAAAAGACAAACCTCGTGTTTCTATCGGTGCTAAACTGGTAGCCGATCTTCTGAGCGTAGCAGGCATCGACCGTTTAATCACAATGGATTTGCATGCCGATCAGATTCAAGGATTCTTTGATGTACCGGTAGACCACCTCTACGCTTCTGGCGTATTCCTGCCTTACATTGAATCATTGCAACTGGAAGACTTGGTAATCGCAACTCCGGACGTGGGTGGTTCAAAACGCGCCAGCACTTATTCCAAATATTTGGGTGTACCCTTAGTACTCTGCAACAAGACGCGCCTGAAAGCCAATGAAGTGGCCACCATGCAAATTATCGGTGATGTAAAAAATAAAAATGTCATCTTAATTGACGATATGGTAGATACAGCAGGTACTATTACCAAAGCTGCCGATATTATGAAAGAAGCGGGAGCTATTTCCGTCCGCGCTATCGCTTCTCACTGTGTAATGTCAGGTCCTGCATCCGAACGCGTTCAGAACTCCGGCTTGGAAGAAATGGTATTTACCGATAGTATTCCTTATGCTAACCGTTGCTCTAAAGTGAAGCAACTGACCATTGCTGATATGTTTGCTGAAACAATCCGCCGCGTGATGAATAATGAGTCTATCTCTTCACAATACATCATTTAATCTTTATATGATTATAGAAATAAAAGTCCGGACTTTCCCAAGTTCGGACTTTTATTTTAATTCTACCTAAAGATTGGATTCCCTAAATCGTTTTATCAGCAAGACTAAATGTTTCCTTCCCTTATAAAGTCATTTCTTTCTTCGATGATTCCTGCGACGATATTGAGCCTTTTCATGCTGATAACGCTGAAGTTTTCTATACACGGTGAATACTACCATAATCCCGGCAGATACCAGAATCACAATAACCACGCCTACCCCCAAATTATCCCCCTTTACACGCGACCACATTTCCAAGACCAATTCGGTCTTGTCACCGGAATCACGAATCATGGCACAACGCTCCACCACTGTACGGTCAGGATACTGTACCTTATCTATTTGTATACTATCGGCAGCAGGACCGAAAAAATAGCTTAAATCTGCAAAGTAAGATAAAGTAGTATCTATTTTTGCCTCCAAAATCTCGGGAGTAGCAACGGCACTCACATAACCACAGGCGTCCATATTACGTAAAGCCACATCGGGACGGCATAAATAATTAATAAAATAACTGGCAGCCTTTTTATTTCTAGCATACTTAGGGATCACCCATCCGTCATACCACACATTACTTCCTTCCACCGGCACCTCATAGTCCAGATGGATACCCACTCCTTCAGCCTCTTCTATCGCCCATACCGCATCCCCGCTCCAGGTCATGTTCAGCCATGCTTTACCTTTAGTCATCATTTCCTTGCCAAAATCAGCTTCCCAACCTGCTATCAAGGGTTTCATGGCTTTCAGATACTTCTCAACTGTATCGATGGATGCTTGCGAATAGTTGTTCATCAACTCCTCTACCGTAACCTTGCCTTTTTTCAAATCCTCGGTATTGGCATAAATCAATGCGGTACCATATGCATCACGATAACTTTCCTTCATCAGGATCTTGTTCTCATATTTCAGATTCCAAAGACTGGCCCAAGTCCTGGCATCTTCCGCTGGAACATGATCGGTATTAAAAAGGATACCTGCTGTTCCCCACATATAACCGATGGCATAATCTGAAGCACGATGCCCCGACCAGCTCAATTTATCCAATTGTTCACGGATATAAGGAGATTCATTATGCAGATAATTGGGGGTCTTTCCAAAAACGGTATCAATGGGAAGCAATAAACCTTTCCTCAGCATGCGCTCTATGATATACTCCGAAGGACAAACTACATCAAAATCTTCATGCCCGCGTTCTATCTTGGTCAACATGATTTCATTGATGTCAAAAGTCTGATAGACAATCCGAATATCTTCCCCCGTCTGTTCTTTGTACCACCGGGGAAATTCCGCCAACATATCCTCATCAATGTAATCGGCCCAATTATATATTTTCAGCACACTCTCACGAGGCTCTGTGTTATAGCATCCGGTTAAAGAGAATAACGCGCACACACACACCATCAGCCATCTATTTATTTTCCTCATTTTTTATACCTCCTTTTTCTTGCCTGCACGGCGATTGATGATAACCAGCAATACCAGCACCAATACGAATATAATGGTAGAAAGCGGACGAAGTTCAGGGGTCAACCCTCCTTTCCGTGCATCCGCATAAATATAGGTGGAAAGAGTTTCAAGCCCTTCATTACCAATAGTAAATACAGTCACGGCAAAATCGTCAATGGACAAAGTCACCGCCAACATAAAACCTGAAATCATTCCCGGAAGAATCTCAGGAACAATCACCTTGCGGAGTGCCTGCATAGGAGTAGCCCCCAAGTCAAGCGCCGCCTCATAAATATTCGGATTCATCTGTTTCAAACGCGGCAACACACTTAACACCACATATGGAGTACAGAATGTGATATGTGCAAGCACTACAGTGGTATATCCTTGTGGAATACCCAAAGATACGAACAGCAAGAATAGAGATATACCAATAATAATATCTCCATTCAAAATAGGAATGTTATTGACAAAACTGATTGCTTTACGGGCACGGGGACGAAGATTGAATATGCCGATTGCCGTAATACTGCCCAGCAAGGTGGATACGGTAGCTGCAATAAAGGCAATGCTCAAGGTATTGACCAAGGCATTTGTCAATGAATGATGTGTACCCGCAACAAATAGGGATGAATAGAGTTTGGTGGAAAACCCGGTCCAGTTGCCCAGCACCTTTGCTTCGGGAAACGAATAGATCATAATGATAAAAATAGGCGCATAAAGCAATAGCAGAAGCAGCCACAAATACCCCTGACACAAAATTTTCTTTACCATAGTCCACCTCCTTCGTTATGATCCTTATCATCTGAAGCGAGCAAGGTTGTCGCACCAATAAGGAACAACATGATCAACGACAAGGCCGCCCCATAATTCCACATACTATTATTAATATTTTCCTGGATAGTAGTGCCAAATAATTTAATATTATTCATTGTCAATAATTCGGCAATAGCAAATGTGGAGATAGTAGGCATAAATACCATTAATATACCACTCACAATACCCGGCATAGACAGGGGCAACACAGCCTTGAAAAACACTTCCACATAACTTTTATCCAATTTCTGCAAAGTGTTGTAAATAGGATAAATCATAAAAGGCAAAAAATTATATACCATACCGAATATCAAAGCCCCCTCTCCTAAAGATACGTTCATAAAATCGAACAAGGCCACCGTAGCCAGTGTACGTATTAAAATATTCACCCACATGGGCAAAATAAACAATACCACCACTGTCGATGCATATTTCATCCGCGTCTGTGTCAGAATATAGGCAGCAGGATATCCCAATAAGATACATACCACTGTTGTGATAATGGCCACGCCAATAGAATAAACAAATGTGTTGATTGCCTCGGGATGAGCGAAAAATTTGGCAAAATTTCCCAATGTGAAATGCCACGCATAATCCATAAGTGCATAAACCACTATTAAAAGTAGCGGAAGAATAACAAATACCGCCGAAAATATCACGTAAGGAATAGTCCAACTTTTACGTGAAGACAAGAAAAATCGTATCGTTCTGAGCACCTCTTTTCTTTATTATGATTCTACAATCTGAGTTATTTTTATACTTTCAGGAAAGATGCTGATACCTACATGATCACCATTGTCCCATACATCATTGGTATCAACAAAAATATCCTCACCCCAGTCCGATGACACAGTGAGGTGATAATGATCTCCCTTATATAGGATAAAACGTACATCTCCGGTTAAAGTTCCATCCTCTTCATTATCCTGCAAAATGATATCCTTGAAATCTACCTGCACTTTTACTTTAGTTCCCGGCTCAATGTCAACCACTGGCAGACACTCAAACGTACATCCCAGAAATTCCACATGCGTTCCATCTATCAGTTCTCCTTCAAACGTATTGCATACACGTTCTTTTTTCATAATATGGATATCAAAAGGTTTTATCAACAAACCTACCTGCTCACCCACAGCAAAATGATGATAGTCCTGTACAATAAATTCATAACCATTGGCCTCGACCACCATTTCATAATGCACACCTTTAAAGATGGATGAGGTTACGATACCTGAAATCTGTGAAGCATCCGAATCCGGAAAAATATACCAATCTTCAGGACGTACCACAACATCTACCGGCATATTTTCACCGAAACCTTCATCTACACATTCAAATTCCACTCCTGCAAAACGCACAAGCTTGTCCTGTATCATAGTTCCGTTCAGAATATTGCTCTCACCTATAAAATCAGCTACAAACGAATTGATGGGATCGTTATAAATATCCACCGGTGTTCCGATCTGCTGTATTTTTCCTTCACTCATTACAACAATCGTGTCGCTCAGTGTTAAAGCTTCCTCTTGGTCATGCGTCACATAAATAAAAGTGATGCCCAATGTCTTATGCATCTCTTTTAATTCCATCTGCATATCTTTACGCATCTTCAAGTCCAAAGCAGCCAAAGGCTCATCCAGCAACAACACCTCCGGCTCATTGACAATAGCACGGGCTATGGCTACACGCTGTTGCTGCCCGCCTGACAAGGAATTCACATCCCGATACTCATAGTCCGTCATCCCTACCATACGAAGAGCAGCCTTTACTTTCTTCTCGATAGTCTGCTTAGAGGTCTTTTTCAATTTCAATCCGAAGGCAATATTATCGAACACATTCAAATGAGGGAACAAAGCATACTTCTGGAACACAGTATTTACCGGACGCTTATGCGGAGGTGTCTGCGTGATCTCTTTTCCAGCTATCTTTATCTCGCCTTCCGAAGCAGTCTGAAAACCGGCAATCAAACGTAAAAGAGTTGTCTTTCCGCAACCGGAGGGCCCCAACACAGTTACAAACTCACCTTTTTTTACATATAAATTAATGTTATCCAAGACCATTTTATCACCAAAAAACTTGGAAACACCTTTTACCTCAATTATATAATTAGATTGTTGCATACTCATTTTGTAATTGAGTTGCAAAATTACGGTATTTTTCAAGAATGGAGGATATAAATAAAGTAATATTTATTCATCCGACTAATAATTTTCCATTGTGCGTAC
>OGEV01000161.1_pt1 | contig 8121 bp, 7 predicted proteins | sample 1570821 | NCBI WGS metagenome assembly OGEV01 (sample SAMEA2582045, study PRJEB24529) | metagenome | biome: Human gut stool | place: China | collected 2011
TTCTTGTACTCTGCTGCGGCCGATGGGGGCGTCATGTTCGCGCTTGTAATTGAGGAATGCTTTATAAATGCTGTTAGATAACGCCGTAGTGCCTGCATCGGATAAAAGATATTGTTCTTCATCCGGTGTTGAGATATAGCCTAATTCAACCAAAACACTAGGCATGGAAGTGGCACGTAGAACTAGGAATCCGGCTTGATGTACTCCTTTGTCTATTCGTTTGGCTGTATTCTTGAATTGTTTTTGGATAAGAGTGGCTAATTTTACACTCTTCTCCATATTTTTGTCTTGTACAAATTCAAAAATAATATAGCTTTCAGAAGAATCTAAGTTGACTGCCATGTGATTTTATCTATAATTATCCTCTATCAAAATAACCGAGTTCTCTTTTTTAGCAACTTCTAAATTTTCTTCAGTACGGTGGAGTCCTAACGTATAAGTCTCTGCTCCCCGTACAGTTCTGCCACGGGCTATGGAATTAGTATGTATAGAGATGAATAAATCGGCCTTGGCATTATTGGCTATTTGTGCACGACGATCCAAAGGGATAAAGACATCTGTTTTCCGGGTATATATTACCTTTACGTCATTACAGTTATTTTGGATCAGTTGTCCTACTTTTAAAGCTACGTTCAGATTGATGTTTTTTTCTTTTCCACGTCTGCCGATAGCACCGGGATCATGTCCGCCATGACCGGGATCAATTCCCTTTGCCGCCAGGCAGAAACAGGGAAAGACCAGCCACAGGCTACACAACAGGAATATTATTTTAAGTCTATCGGTTTTCATATCAATTAAGTTGCAAATGTAGCGATTTTTAGTGAAAACTCGGCTTTTGTCTTTAAGTTTTGCGTTTTTTATTCGAAACTTGCCACAAAACCCGAAAAATAGACGAGTGTTTGGACTAAATTCTTTTATTTTGTATTCTGAAATAAATATTGAAAGATGGATTTGTTTAAGTTTATGAAGAATTGGACGTTACCTCTAGCGATGCTTGCAGGAGTTATCGGTTATTTTGTTTTTGCCAACTTCACTTTTCTGGAGCCGACAAAGCCATTTATGAATGGGTTGATTTCTTTTTTAACTCCTTCCTTGATTTTTGCCCAATTGTTGCTTACATTCTGTAAAATTGAACCAAAAGAGTTGGTTCCTAGAGTATGGCATGGCTGGTTGTTGGCTATTCAAGCCATTTCTTGTGGTATTATTGCGTTGTTGTTAATATTTTGTCCGATGGATGAATCTTATAAGGAGATATTCGAGGCGGCTATGGTTTGTCTTATTTGTCCTACTGCTACGGCAGCGGCAGTAATTACGGGAAAACTAGGTGGAAGTGCTTCCAGTTTGACTACTTATACATTGCTTTCAAATATTTTGGCTGCAATAGCAGTTCCTTTGATATTTCCATTGGTTGAACCACATACAGATGTTACTTTTGGTATTGCTTTTCTTAAGATTTTAAGTAAGGTTTTTCCATTGTTGCTTGCACCGTTTTTTATCGCTTTATTATTCCGTTATTATATTCCCCGGCTCCACAAGTTTTTACTGAAATATCATACTTCGGCTTTTTATTTATGGGCGGTAGCATTGACCATTGTAATGGGGCAGACTACTCGCTCTTTGGTTAACAGTACTGCTGATGTAACGGTAGAGATGTTGATTGCTTTTGCCGGTTTAGTAACTTGTTGTTTACAATTTTATTTTGGTAAAAGAATTGGTAGTGCATATAATGACCGTATAAGTGCAGGACAGGCATTGGGGCAAAAAAATACAGTACTAGCTATTTGGATGGCGGTTACGTATCTTAATCCTTTATCGTCTGTCGGTCCGGGTAGTTATGTGGTGTGGCAAAACATTATCAACTCATGGCAGCTATGGAAAAAGAGAAAGAATGAGATAAAATAATGAATATAAGATATTGATATTTAGTTATTTGCTGTTTATATTCATCTTTTCCTTTGTTTTTCCGATTTTCCTATTAATTCCAATAAATGCGTTTATTTTGTTACCAGTTTGTTACTCGAATAGCGTTGAGTAACAAAAAAAATATCTATATTTGCCATCGGTAACAAAATAAAAACATAAGTATGGCGAAGAAGAAACAAGAGGCAAAATTGAAGGAGCCTGTAAGAATCCGGTTTAAGCAACTTGCCAATGGTAATCAGTCTATCTATTTGGACTATTACACTGGTGATGTTATTCTTTGGAATGAAAACAAGATAATGAGTGTCAGTAGCGGTCACCTCACCATAAAATTGTCAAACTTCTTAATAGATATAATAAAAATTGCAGAATGTTTTGTTTATAAAATATAAATAACTAATTTTGCAGCTCAAAATCAGAACAAAGCATAGATATTAATGAAACATTTGTCCTACATATTAGCTTTATGGGTGCTGTTATTATCAACAGTTCCATGCTTTCTTGAAGACAAATGTCTGTTTCAATGTGCTAATGAACAAACAGAAGAACCATGTGCTGATAATGATGGTTCCTCATGTACAGACTGCAATTGTTCACCATTTCTACATTGCAACACATGCACAGGTTGTCCAATACCCAAATTGTTTCATTCACCAACCGCCGAATTAATTCTATTAAATAATAACCTTTCGTTTTACAAAGAGAAAATGATTCCTCATTTCTCTTCCTCAATTTGGCAGCCGCCTAAGCTGATGAATTTAGCAGAATTCTGTATGTCATAATTAATATGACCTCACCATTTATTTATTAAATTCATGATGATGAAACCGCTGTTTCATCACCAGTACGTCGTGCACTTATTATAATACAGATTAAGTGTGTGGCACTAAATTGACAAAACAAGAAAAATGAAAATTAAATTAATAGCACTGGCAATAATTACATTGCTGGAACAAAGCATTTGTGCGCAAAACATATTTAAAGCAATCGTTAAAGACGGAGATACTAAAGAGATACTGGTTGGCGTGAATGCCGTTCTTAATAAAACCGCCAATGGAGCAAGCTCAGATGAAAACGGAATAATCACCATTTCGAACATACCTGACGGAAAGCAACATATCACATTCAGCTACTTAGGCTATGAATCGGAAACCAAATCATACACATTCCCTTTATCTTCTTCAGCTCCGGTCGAAATCTTCTTGGAACAAGATGATGAAATGCTGGAAGAAGTTACCATTTCTTCAACCAGAGGTACACGCACTATTCAAAACATCCCGACCCGTGTTGAATTTATTTCAAGCGAAGAACTAGGAGAAAAAGGGAGCATGAAACCGGGCGACATTCGTATGTTACTAAACGAAAGCACAGGTATTATCACCCAGCAAACTTCTGCCACATCCGGAAATGCATCAATCCGCATACAAGGATTGGATGGCAGATATACACAAATATTAAAAGATGGATTCCCCGTTTTTGCTGGTGCAGCGAGCGGACTGGGATTATTGCAAACGCCACCTCTTGACTTAAAACAAGTGGAAATCATCAAAGGCTCAACTTCAACTTTATATGGCGGTGGAGCAATAGCAGGCTTGATTAATCTTATCTCAAAAACTCCCGAAGAGAAAAGAGATTTAGGTCTGCATCTTAACGGGACATCCGGAAAAGGTTTGGACGTCAGCGCTTTCTATGGGCAACGATTCAAAAAGGTCGGTACAACCATTTTTGCTTCCTACAACAGAAATTGGGCTTACGCCCCCTCTAACACCGGATTCACAGCCATTCCGCAGTTTGACAGATATGTCTTCAACCCCAAATTATTTCTCTATTTTTCAGAGAACACGCAAATGAGTGTAGGGCTAAATGCTATGTTTGAAGACCGTTTGGGCGGGGATATTGAGTATATTAAAGGAAATGGAAATGACACACATTCCTATTTCGAGAAAAACAAGACTCAAAGACATTCCACACAACTGACATTCGAACACAAATTCGGCGAAAAAGACAGAATTGATTTCAAAAACAGTGTAACATACTTCAATAGAAATATCGGTGTACCCACTTATACTTTTGAAGGTACTCAGGTATCTACCTTTAGTGAATTGACTTACACACGCACGAATCAAAAAACAGAATGGGTGGCTGGTCTCAACTTATGGACAGACAAATTTGATGAAAAGAAACTTACTGATTTTCAGTTAAGAGACTACAACCAGACAACCATGGGAGCATTCGTACAAAACAATTGGGAGGCAACAAAATGGTTGAATCTGGAAACCGGATTAAGAGCAGACTATATTCCGGATTATGGCGCAGCAATTCTACCACGAGTTTCTGCACATTTCAAAATTACGGATAAGTTTTCATCTCGACTTGGAGGAGGATTTGGCTATAAATCACCTACCATATTTACAGAGGATAGCGAAAGGCTACAATATCAGAATGTATTGCCAATTGATAAAGACAATAACAAGCTCGAAAGAAGTTATGGTTTGAATTTAGACTTTAATTATGTCACATCAATCTTCGATGGAAATGTAACTTTCAGCATAAACCAATTATTCTTCTACACTTATCTCGATAATCCTTTATTATTGCAATCTACAAAAGATGGGCTATATCGACTTAACAACATATCCGGCAATACAGATAGCAAAGGAGGAGAAACGAATGTAAAAATCGGATACAAAGATTTCCACTTATACTTAGGCTATACATACACCGATACCCGAACCAAAGAAAATGGGGTGAAACAAGAGAATATATTAACTCCGAAACATAGGTTGAACAGTATTCTAATGTATGAAGTAGAAGATAAATGGAAAATAGGATTAGAGGCTTATTATTTCAGCCCCCAAAAACTAGGAGACGGACAAAAAGGAAAACAATATGTGGTGTGCGGCTTCATGATTGAAAAAATATGGGAGATGTTTTCATTGTATGCTAACTTTGAAAACTTCACCGACAGACGGCAAACCCGCTTTGATACTATATATACCGGAAGTATATCTAATCCTGTTTTCCGGGATATTTATGCTCCTTTGGATGGATTTGTAATGAATGCGGGTGTTAAACTCAGATTTTAAATTATAAAATAAACTCAAAATCAACAATAATATGAGAATTCTAGGAATAGCATTTACTTTAGTTTTATTGATGTCACTAGTCGGATGTACTTTAAGCCATAGAAACTGTAGACATCATCATCACTTAAATCACAGGTCTTGCCATACACATACTTGCTGTTGTCAACGGTAAACTAAGTGATAGTAAAACAAAAACATTCCATTAGGAGAATGTGTCAGAATGGACACATTCTCCTTTTTATCTACAATTATTTTGTAATCGGAAACCATTTCCGTGTATTATTTGCAATCCTTACCAACATCAACATAACCGGAACTTCAACCAGCACACCTACCACCGTAGCCAATGCAGCCCCGGATTGTAAACCGAATAGAGAAATAGCCACAGCAACCGCTAATTCAAAGAAATTACTTGCTCCAATCATTCCGGCAGGCGCAGCAATATCATGGGGTAATTTCCACCATTTCGCCCAACCGTAGGCAACGAAGAATATCAGAACCGTTTGCAGCACGAGCGGAACTGCAATCAATACGATATGCAGAGGATTGTTCAGTATCGTTTCTCCCTGAAATGAAAATAGGATGATAAGTGTCAATAACAGCCCACCCACCGTATAATTATCAAACTTCTTAATAAATACATTATTGAAGTATTCTATCCCTTTACGGCGTATAATCATTATGCGGGTAATGACCCCAGCAGCAAGTGGTATCACAACAAACAAGCCAACAGATAACATTAAAGTGTCCCACGGAATAGATACGCCGCCAACCCCCAGCAAGAAAGCAACGATAGGAGCAAACGCTATCAATATGATTAAATCGTTCACTGCAACTTGTACCAGCGTATAAGCGGCATCCCCTTTAGTGAGATAACTCCACACGAATACCATAGCCGTGCAAGGTGCAGCCCCCAATAATACCGCTCCGGCTAAATATTCTTCTGCTAATTCGGCAGGTATAAAAGTTTTAAAAATGACATAGAAGAACAAATAAGCTATCCCGAACATGGTAAACGGTTTTATAAGCCAATTTGTAACACAGGTGACAATTATTCCTCTCGGACGTTTGCCGACATTCTTAACGCTTTGAAAATCCACTTTTAGCATCATCGGGTAAATCATTAACCATATCAGGATAGCTACGGGTATCGACACGTTGGCGTATTCAAGCTTGCTTAATGTTTGCGGGATTACCGGGAGCCATTGCCCCACAGCAATTCCGATAACAATGCACAAGGCAACCCAAATGGTTAAGTATTTTTCAAAAAATCCAATTCCTTGTTTCTTTTCCATAACAACAACTATTTAGTTTAATTGCGGTTTTAATTCATTTAGATAGAAGTCATAGAAACGGGCTTTTATTTCATCCCGTACCCGATGAAATTCATTGTCGATAAATTCCGGACTTCCGGTTGCTTCCGATGGGTCGTCAAACCCAATATGCAACCTGTTTTTTACTTCACCAGTAAACATAGGACAGCTTTCGTTTGCACCACCGCAGACCGTAATAACATAGTCCCATTTTTTTCCTACATATAGATTGACACTTTTAGGGGTATGTTGGGCTAAATCAATACCTATTTCAGTCATAACCTTTACTGCCATCGGATTAACCTTTTCAGCAGGCTTTGTTCCTGCTGAAAAGACTTCCAGTTTACTGTCAAATGATTGTAATAAGCCGTGTGCCATTTGGCTACGGCAACTATTTCCAGTACAAAGGATTAAAATTCTCATATTCTCAATTATTTTTCCAAGCTATCAGGGCAGCGTTTCCCTTTGACAATTCTTCTACTTTCTTAATCCAAGTCAATTCATTTTGTGCCTTTGCCCGCAAAAAAGAATTTTCCGTATCGGTTAATGATAAACAAGCGTTTACAACCCACCATTTGTTATTAATTCCCGCACGCTGTAAATCCTTTTGCAAACGTTCGGCTTCAAAGACGGGGGTTGCTTCGGGCAAGGTCACAATAACAACTTCCGTTTCTTGCTGGTTTCTTAAACGTGGTAATAATTTTCTTACCGAAGCAGGAGAATCGCCATGCGTGCGTTGTACTTCCTTGTGGTAGCTTTCCGTTGCATCCAGCAGTAACAAGGTGTGTCCGGTAGGTGCGGTATCAATCACAACAATTTCATTTTCCGCTTTGTCTACGATTTCGGCAAAAGCCCGGAACACTGCGATTTCTTGCGTACACGGTGAACGCAAATCTTCCTCTATGTATTCCATATCTTCGGCAGTCATTGTTTCCGCAGCTTTACTACGAACTTCGTTTTTATAGGCTTCCAGTACTTCCGCTTCATCAATGCGGCTTACTGTAATACCTGCCTGAACTGCAAGGTTGTAATTCAGGTGGTTTGCCGGGTCAGTGGTGGTTAGATGCACCTTTGCACCCAGTTTAGTTAATTTCAGGGCTATTTCCGTGGCTAACGTTGTTTTACCTACGCCACCCTTTCCCATAGTAAATACAACTCTTTTCCCTGACTGATAGAGGTCATTAACCAATTCGTCTATACCTTTTGCATCAGTAATCCGTTGATAATCCGCATTGTCTGTTAAATTATCATCGTATAGCATCCGGCGGATATTTGCAATGTTAGATAGATTATACGACCGTAAAGGAACAGAATAAGAGGGGTAATCCAGCAGTTCCGCAGGGGTTTGTTTCAGGGCGGTTTGCTGTCTGTCATATATTTGTTTCGATACGCTATCGGCTTCATCTAATTGCAGCAAAAGTCCGTTGATTACTAATAGCTGGTTATTAATTCCCAGTAATTGTAATTCATGCGAAGAACGGGCAGCTTCTTTCAAAGGTGCGATTTCGGGACGACTTACCAACACTAAGCGAGTTGCATTTGCATCCGAGAGTGTTTCAACCGCTTGCTTATAGATGCCTTTCCTTTCTTCCAAACCGGATAATTGCCCTAAGCATGATGCACCGTGCGTACTTTCGCTAATAAACGTACTCCAAGCCGATGGTAGTTGTAGCATTCGCAATGTATGTCCCGTTGGGGCTGTATCAAAGATGATATGGTCATATTCTTTTGCTTTATCAGCATCCGTGATAAAATCGGAAAATTGATTGAAAGCAGCAATTTCTACCGTGCAAGAACCTGAA
>OGEV01000169.1_pt1 | contig 7954 bp, 8 predicted proteins | sample 1570821 | NCBI WGS metagenome assembly OGEV01 (sample SAMEA2582045, study PRJEB24529) | metagenome | biome: Human gut stool | place: China | collected 2011
CGTAAAAGGTTATTCCAATATACCGGCAATATCCTCCGCCATCTGCTTGTCAGTCAACCGGTTGGTTTTCATCAGCTCATCCAGATTATAGCGGTCTGCAAATTCTTTACGAAGTCCGTAATTCAGCACCCGCATTTCAGAATTACCATAATAACGCGCTATCTTCTCGCCGAATCCTCCATCCAGCACCCCGTCTTCCAACGTTACGACAATACGATGCCCCACTTTCAACTCTTCCAGCATCGGTTCGTCAAGCCCTGTTATGTAACGGGGATTAATCAAAGTAGCCTCAACACCCGACTCTTCCCGAAGCTTATTCTTCAAAGCCTGTCCTAAATCATAGAAAGAACCCAATGCAAGAATAGCGACAGTTTCTCCCCTGGCTGTCATTTTGTAGCGGTTTAACTCGCTATAATCCGTGTCAAACTCTTCCTTACGATGCACCACTGCCACTCCCGGCACACGGATGGCAACGGGATATTCCGTCTGGCGGACAGCCCATTCCAACATAGCAAAATACTCTTCGGAACACGTAGGAGCCAGATAAACCATATTCGGGATATTGCTGATAAGCGGAATATCGAAGAAACCCAGATGAGTCACATCGTTCATTCCGGCTACTGTCCCCATAAACACAGTGATCACCGCCGGATTTCCATTGATACACAAATCCTGAGACAACTGGTCATAGCAACGCTGGATAAAAGTACTGTAAACCCCGTACACCGGACGTCCGCCACCGGCAGCGATACCCGATGCCAATGCCACGGCATGTTCCTCGGCAATACCTACATCCACAAACTGACGCCCTGCCTGTTTCCGGCGTTCAGGAGTAAAACCTATCACAGTAGGAGTACCCGAACTGATGGCAACAACCGTGTGGTCCTCCTTCATCTTCTCCAACAAAAACTTCCCGGTCAGGCTATGGTAATCCTCCATACCGCTGCAATCCACCTTCGGCTTACCCGTTTCCAGATCGAAAGGCATCTCCCAATGAAATTCCTCCCGGTCGGCTTCTGCCGGAGCGTATCCCTTTCCTTTCTGTGTGTGAATATGAACCACTGTGGGACGTGATGTATCTTTCACCTTGGCAAAAGCCGCAACCAAAGACGGAATATCATTCCCCTCTCCCACATAAAGATAATCCAACCCCAGAGAACGGAAGAAATTACAGGACGACCGTCCCTCCGTGTCGCGCAGTTCTTTCAGGTTCTGATAGAGCCCGCCGTGGTTTTCGGCAATGGACATTTCATTATCATTAACCACTATAATAAGGTTGGTTCCCATTTCTCCCGCATTGCTCAGACCTTCATAAGCTTCTCCGCCGCTGAGCGAGCCATCCCCTATCACGGCTATGATATTCTCGTGTCCGCCTTTCAGATCTCTGGCTTTGGCAAGACCGCAAGCCAGACTGACAGAGGTGGAAGTATGGCCGATAGTGAAAAAATCGTGCCCGCTTTCCCGGGGATTGGTGTATCCGGACACCACATCATAATCCTCCGGATTCAGGAAAGCACCCTTACGCCCGGTCAGCATCTTATGTGTATAACTTTGATGGGATACATCATATACCATCTTATCCGTCGGTGAATTGAATACATAGTGCAATGCTATTGTAGCCTCCACCATTCCCAGATTAGGTCCCACATGTCCTCCGTGAGCACTTAACTTGGTCAATAATGCATTGCGGACTTCACCTGCCAACTGTCTTAACTGTTCCGCAGAAAACTGTTTTATGTCTTGCGGAGAATTTACTTGTTCAATATACATCGTTCTACCTGTTTAAATGATTTCATCTGTTGTCTTGCTTCATTCCGATGCGGACAAAGCCGCTTTCATTTCACAATGCAAAGATAAGCCAGGCCCCATTCATTCTTTGTAGATAAATTACAGATAGAATTACCATTTTTACAGAAGGGAACTGTATCACAAAAACATGGTACTGCAACCCGGTTATCAATTCTGCGAGAGCCGGTAACCACTGGGGGCGACACCTGTTATTTTCTTGAAAAGCACACTGAAGCACTGCACATTAGGATAGCCTAACTTCCGTGCCACAGCAGCAGGCGTATGACCGTCCTGCAACAACATGTGCCTGGCTATATCCAGCCGCTTCAGTTGCAAATATTCCTCCAAAGTCTTGCCGGTTTCAAATTTCAGCAGATCATTGAAGTAAGCGACAGACAAATCAAGCTCTCCCGCCATATAGCCGGATGTGGGCAACTTGCCGCCTTGCAACCTTCCGGATGCGATATATTCCACAAACAAACGTTCCATGTTTTCCAAAAGAGCCTTGTTCTTATTCTCACGGGTAATAAACTGGCGTTCGTAATACCGGGTGCAATAATCCAACAGAAGTTCTATATGCCGGGAAAGAATAATACTGCTATGAGTATCAATGGGATGATGCAACTCATCCTCTATATTCGAGAGGCAACACGTCACTTTCTCTGTCTCACGCCGCGAAAGATGCAGCGCTTCTTCCTTGCGATAATGGAAAAAGGTATAATTTTTAATATGATTCTTCAGTGAGGTGCGGAACAACAGGTCAGGATGAAATGCCAAAAGATATCCTTTATCCGGCAACGTATTCTCCTTACTCATACGAAAGATCTCGCCGGGAGTGAGAAACACCATGGTAGCATTGGAGTAATCATAGTATTTCCGTCCGCAGCAGCAACAACCGCCCGGACAATCCTCAATCAGCAAGACAGCATAGAATTCAAACTTCACCGCATCCTCTTCCAATGAAGGATTCTCCAGATTGATGATGCCCACCTGCGGATGCAATGTCTTGCAACCCAGACAGCGGTTACATTCATATACAGTCCTCAAGTCCAACATAGTCTCTTGCATTGCTTGTTACGACAGAATACTATAAAAGAAGGTTTTGTGCACGATATTCATTCGGTGTACAGCCCACACGCTTCTTGAACAACCGGCAGAAATGCTGCGGATATTGAAATCCCAGTGAATAGGCTACCCTGCTGACGGTTTCTCTCCTGTCGGACATCCGTTCCTTTGCCAGTTCTATCACTTTTTCCTGAATATATTCCTGTGGAGTCTTGCCGGTTTCCTTCTTGAACATATCCCCGAAGTAGTTGGATGAAAGGCACAGTTTGTCAGCAAAGTATTTCACGGTAGGCAATCCGTCGCGCTCGGCAAGTTCGCCCTCAAAATAATCGTCAAGCAACCCTTCAAACATCACGGTTCGAATGACCGCGGGTGGCGAACTGACGTTCATAAAAACGCATACAGTAATTAAGAAGCAGTTCTATATAGTTTACCAGCAAGGTCTTACTATGCTTGTCCACTCCCCGTTCCAGTTCCATACGGATAATCTTCAGGCAATCTGTCATAATATTGCGCTCATCTTCCGAAAGGTGCAGCGCCTCGCTCACTTCATACGAAAAGAAGGTATATTTCTTTATTGTTTTTCCAAGCGTGGTCCCCCGTAACAAATCCGGATGAAAAAGAATGCCAAGCACATTCAACTGCACACGGTCGGTGGTCAATGTGGTTTCCGTTGTTTGTCCCGGAGCAAAACATACCACGGTTCCCTCCTGATAGTCATAACTCCGACGCCCGTATTTGATATCACAAGCTTTCTCCAATTTCAGATAAAGTGCATAAACACCATAGTTCCAGTGCACATAGTCCATCTGCCGGGTAGCCTTGTTCAAATCAATGACACTGACCAACGGATTCAGTGTTTCAAGTCCGTATAGACTGTTATATTGGTCCACACTGTCTAAATTTAATATCTTATCCATCATTCTAACTTGTTTAATGTCTGCTAAAATACAGCTTTTTCAGTTATTTGAAATATTCCGGTCACAAAAATAAGAAGTTATCCGGACAAGGTTATAACCCCAATTACGGATTATCTTACCTTAGTTACCGAATCTTATCCCATCCGGGAATAAAAAGAAGAGCCGGAATGTTCCTGCCGGGCTACCCACTCCATATATATGGCAGCACATTCATACACTTGTTGAGCTAAAAGGACATTGCTTTTTCGATGACGATGTGGCAGGAACAAATTGATGCTAATCATCAATCAAAAAAATGTATCCGATTGGTTCAGGGAGCTGTTTAGCAAACTCTATCAAAGGATACAACTGAAAGAGGTGCAGAAAAGGAGCAAAGGTTTTAGCCTGTAAAGAAAGGTATTTTGCTGAAATACAGTAAAAAGTGCAATTCACAATGAATGATATACTGTACCTTTTGCTATATTTGCATATAATCCATTTAATATTAAAAGAATGAATGCGGATTTTGATTATTTAGAAATAAACCGGGGAACAACAGGGTAGATATCCATCTGAAATCTGACTTTTAAATATAGGATAAAACATTAAAGTAATCATATTCCGATGGTCTATTCCATAATAGCTACAAAATAAGAAAGACTGAAAAGAATTTACCATAAATATAATAGATATGAAAACAGACTTTACAATCAGGGAAGCTCAACAGACGGATACTATTGCGCTAAAAGAATTATTTCAAAACACTGTTCTTGCGGTAAATAGCAAGGATTATTCGCAGGCAGAAGTTGAGGATTGGGCATCCTGCGGAGATGACCTTTCTAACATTGAAGAGATGATAAAGACCCACTATTTTATTGTAGCTGTTAATCAACAGTCACAAATCGTTGGTTTTTCATCTATTACGTCTCAAGGCTATTTACATTCTATGTTTGTTCACAAGGACTTTCAAGGTAAAGGTATTGCTACGATGCTTTTGGAAGAAATAGAACGATATGCAATTACAGCCGGAATTATGCGGATTACATCCGAAGTGAGCTTGACTGCTCGCCCTTTCTTTGAAAAAAAAGGTTATATAGTAAAGGAAGAACAAAAGCGCAAAGCGAATCAGCTTTCTCTCACTAACTTTTGGATGGCAAGGGAAATGGCTAAAATCAAGCCTTATAATGGTCGTATTCCTGCTTGTGGTGTCTTTTGTGGGGGATGCCCCATATATACGAGAGAAAAAAGAGCTTGCAGAGGAGCCGAGTTAAATCATTCTCGTTGTGAAAAATGCAAAACATTTCATTTATGTTGTTTTGGGAAAAAGATAACACATTGTTTCCAATGCAGCAACTTCCCATGTACCAGATTTAAAGGATTTGCCAAACGTTGGCAAAAGCATGGACAGGATTTTATTGAAAATCAAAAACTGTTAAGTGAGATAGGTGAAGTGGCGTTTTTGGAGTATTATAATAAAAAGGTTACAGATTAAGTCAAGTTCGTTTTGGATATATAGACAAAGGAACAAACTAAACTTATTTATACTGACAGCAAAATATGTGCTGGCGAAAAGAAAACAAAGTTTTGTCGTTTCGCCAGCATTATTTTTGTACTTTTGTCACATATAACAAAATACAAATGGATATAAATCAGAATTATAGAGAAGCTGTAAAGAGCATAAAAGAAGCTATCCTACGCAGCCAGTACCGTGCAGCCGCATCGGTGAACAAGGAACAGCTATCTCTTTATTACGGCATCGGACGTTATGTGTCGGAAAATTCCCGTACTGGCTTTTGGGGAAAAGGTGCAATTGAACAGATATCTTCCCTATTGCAAAAAGAATTGCCGGGGCTAAGGGGATTTTCAGCTTCGAATATAAAGAACATGCGAATATTTTATGAAGCATGGGAATCTGTTTTAAATCGCCAGCCACTGGCTGACGATTTAGTATTGGATGAAAAATTACTTCTTGTAGAAATTCGCCAGCCACTGGCTGATGAATTTAACTGGTCAGACTTCCTTTCAATCGGCTTTAGTCATCATACTGAAATAATATCCAAAGCTAAGACTTTGGAAGCAAGGCTGTTCTATATACATGAGTGCGCCACTCGCTATTGGAGTAAATACACTTTAAGGGATTACTTAAAAACAGACCTGTACAGCCATCGGGGCACTTTTCCTAACAATTTCGCACAAGCATTGCCTGATACCAAGCAAGCTCTAAAAGCTGTTTGCTCATTCAAAGATGAATACTTGCTTGATTTCATTAATGTGGAGGAACTGAATGAACAGGAGGAGGATTTAGACGAAAAGATAGTAGAAAAGGCGATTGTTGCCAATGTGAAGAAGTTTATCATGACCTTCGGACAAGATTTCAGTTTTATAGGCAATCAGTATCGTATGGAGGTTGCAGGAGAAGAAATGTTTATTGATTTGCTCTTTTTCAATCGGGAGCTTAATTCCTTGGTCGCAGTCGAACTGAAATCCGGAAAATTCCGCACATCTTATTTGGGACAACTGAATACTTATCTATCTGCTTTAGACACATATATCCGGAAGCCGCATGAAAACCCTTCTATCGGAATAATCCTTTGCAGGGAAATGAATCAAACCTTTGTAGAGTTTGCCGTTCGTGATTATAACAAGCCGATGGGGGTTGCTACTTACCATGCATCTAAAGACATGCCGGAACGGCTTCGTAACGCTTTGCCGGACATTGAGGATTTGAGAAAGCTATTGTAAAGCAAAAGCCTTATTTCTTTTTCGGACAGGTAATCGCCTTTTATTACCTTTACATAAGAAACCCGCCACCAAGATAATTTCTTCGTTTTTTGTTACGATTTTGTCACCTGCCGTTAGTAATAGACTGATTTCTTCTTTGATAATCAGCTTGATATCCTGATCCATATATTATATGGCAGAATCTGTAATTAAGGTCAGGATACCCGTAATTTATCTACAAAGAACCCAAGCAAATATACCTAAATTTGCAACATCATAAAATATTAAAACGTATATTTGAACCAAATAACATAAATCGTATGAAAAGACTCGGATTATTTATGACGGTAATCATGATACTGTGTATTACCGTAAACGCACAGAAACAGAGCAACAGAACATTAGTAGCTTACTTCTCGGCAACAGGTACAACAGAGAAAGCCGCCAAACAGATAGCGGAGGTGACAGGCGGAGCCCTCTACGAAATACAACCTGCAAAGAAATATACCTCCGCCGACCTGGACTGGCACGACAAATCCTCGCGCAGCAGTGTGGAAATGGCAGATGCCTCGTCACGTCCCGCATTGCGTTCCCAGCCCCAAAACTTGGCAGCCTATGATACCATCTATATCGGTTTCCCCATTTGGTGGAACCTGGCTCCAAGAATCATCAACAGTTTTATAGAAAAAGGTGATTTCACAGGCAAGATCCTCATTCCATTCGCTACCTCGGGTGGAAGCCGCATTTCTAACGCCGAACAAGAATTAAAGAAAGCCTACCCCAGCCTGAACTGGCAGAAAGGCAGGCTGATGAACGGTGCTACCAAAGAAGAGATTAAACAATGGACTAAAAAATAAATAGTATGAGAAAGAATTTAGGAGCAAAACCTTTTACCTATCCGCAACCGGTATTTATCATCGCCGCATACGATGAAAACGGTCTTCCCAATGCCATGAATGCGGCTTGGGGCGGTATCAGTGAAATGAATGAAATCAGTATTTGTATCAGCGAAGGTCACAAGACAACGGCCAACATACTGAAACGCAAAGCATTCACAGTGAGCATGGCAGAAGCCGGGCAAATCATCGCTTGCGATTATGTAGGCATTGTTTCGGGCAACAAGGTTCCGGACAAATTCGCCCGTGCGGGATTCCATGCCACCCGGTCGGAATTTGTGGATGCCCCGCTGATTGATGAATTATCCGTAGCTGTGGAATGCAAGCTGAAGGATTACAATCCCGAAACCTGTATCCTGCGCGGCGAAATAGTCAATGTAAGTGTAGATGAACGTGTACTGGATCAGAATGGAAAAGTGGATGCCTCCAAAGTTATTCCCGTCATCTTCGACCCGTTCAATAATGATTATCTGAAAGTAGGAGAAAAAGTGGGTAATGCTTTCTCGGATGGCAAGGCCTTAAAATAACGGAATCCGATATGATACAAACAGCGGAGGCAGCTTCTTCCATACAGAACAAACTCCG
>OGEV01000182.1_pt1 | contig 7734 bp, 10 predicted proteins | sample 1570821 | NCBI WGS metagenome assembly OGEV01 (sample SAMEA2582045, study PRJEB24529) | metagenome | biome: Human gut stool | place: China | collected 2011
ATGAAGCGCGTTCGAGAACAGTGCTTGTGCATTTTTTTCGTCGTATTTGGAGGAAAGGGAGCAGAGGGAGAGGAAATCATTGCGTCCCGCTTCCCCGCAATCGTTTGCGATGGCGAAAGCCAGTTGTACATATTCAATGTAGGTGGGAGCGATATCCGCGCCTGCCATGCGGACAGCTTCGGTCAGCTGCCGCAAATTTTCTAAAGGATTGTTCATGTTCATGATATTTGTTGTTTTTTGAATGCCTGTTTAAATTTTGTCCGGCATTCTTTTGAGTATGCTTTTCTATTCTTCTTAAATTTCCCGGCGTATCAATGCTTCCTCGTCATACGAGAGGAAACAGGCCCGTACCAAGTCCTTGCCGGAACGGTCCACGCCTTTGCCGGAGCGGCTCGCCCAGTAGATGTTTTCGGAAGTATTCTGTCTGGTGTCGGGTATGCGTGCCAGGTCGTAGGGGATGAATGCTTTTACTCCGTATCCGCTGGGGCTGGTGAATGCCAGGACAGGGCGCAGGAGGCGGTCGTCGAACAATTGTCTTTTCAGCTTTTCCGCTTCCCCACGGGAATCAAGATGGTCTATGTCCACTACAATCAAGCCCGACGGTCCGGTCAGGCTGTCGCTTTTGCGGTAGGAAAAGACGCCGCAGGGAGTAACGTAGGGCAGTGTCTGCTGCTTGAGCATACGATAGATTTTTTCATCCCCGTTTTCCGCTGCCCGGCGCACGGTCTCGGTCAGTGTTTTCAGGCGTTCGCTGGATGTGATAAGTTTGTACACTTTCTGTAAGGTTATTTCCTTGTAGGGCGTTAAGGTGGGCGGCTGGATGGTTCGTCCGGTGGCACTGTCCTTTACCGGTGATATCGGTGGCAGAAACAGTGACATTTTAAATTGGTTCATTCGTTTTTATTTATTAAATTTGCAAGCCCTGATATTTATGAATCAGGTTATTGATTTTCAATGTTACAAAGTTCGATATAATAACCGAGATACGTGTGTTTTTGTCCTGAATGAGGACATGTAAATGAGTATTCATATAAAAAAATACGATTTAATCCGATGGAACATTTGAATCCTGTTGATCAGGCCCGGCAATTGGCTGCCGAGGTAGTGAAACGTTTGGGCCAGTTGAATCTGCACAGACGGGAGTTGGAGCGTAAGCTCCATGTGGCTAATGGCTTTTTTACCAGCCTGGAAGAAAAAAAATAACATGACGCTTCTTCTTTTTTTCGAGGTGAAGGCGGTTATAGAAGAACACTATGAGAGGCGTATCGAGTTTTACAGGTATGTCAACCCGCCGCTGTCACGGGAGGCGGAACGTGAACTGGGGGAGTGGAAGGGAAAAGTGAGGGAGATAATGGGGATGCTTTGAGTAAATTCTTTAATGAGAAATTTTTGTCTGAAGAAAAATAAATTGTATATTTGCGAAAACCTACTTGGAGGAAAAATATGAAAACGACATCTGAATACATTGCATTATTGCGTAAGTATATGGCTGAGAATGCTCATAAATATGGCATTGTGCGTATGGGTATTTTCGGGTCTGTGGCACGTGGCGAGCAGACTGAAAATAGTGATGTGGATGTGTGTGTGGAAGGTCAGCTGCATGGCTTTTTCGCTTTAGCGGGTATAAAGCAAGAGTTGGAAGAATTATTGGGCTGCAAAGTGGATATTGTACGCCTGCGAGATAGAATGGATTCATTTTTACGTGAAAGAATTCAGAGGGAGGGCATTTATGTATGACACGTTGATCGCTTTCCATATATTGGATTTGATACAGAAATCTCTGGAAAGAATAAGTTTTCGTTTTTCGGATATCTCCTGTCCGGATGATTTTCTATTGAGTGAAAGCGGTATGATGAAACTGGATAGTATCTGCATGAAACTGACTGCGATTGGAGAAAGCATTAAAAATCTGGATAAGGTGACAAACAAAGAATTATTGGCTCAATATCCGGAGATTCCATGGAGGTATGTGATGGGGGTACGTGATATAATAGTACATCATTATTTCGATGTAGATGCTGATGAGATTTATCGTATTTGCCTGGAAGACATACCACAATTGCAGCAAGCGATAAAACGAATGCTGGATGATCTGAAGACGGATAACCTAATAATGGGATAGCTTTTCTTTACCAATATCGTAAAATTCTTTTCTGAAGAAAAGAAGTCATATTTTGCGGTAAACGCAACAGGAAGTGGCGGAATTTGTTTATCTTCGTAGCGGTAATGTTAAAATGGAAAAAATGATGGAACAGCAGCAATTGAAGAAATGCCCGATAGGCATACAGACTTTTGAGGAAATAATCAACAAGGGTTACCTCTATATAGATAAGACGGAATATGTTTACCGGATGGCATACGGTGCTTCCAAATATTATTTTCTGAGCCGCCCCCGACGGTTCGGAAAATCGTTGCTGACCTCTACGCTACACTGCTATTTTACCGGAAAGAAAGACCTTTTCAAGGGACTTGCCATCGAAAAGCTGGAAACCGAGTGGACGGAATACCCGGTGCTTCACTTTGACATGAGCTTGGCCAAGCATGTGGACAAGGAAACATTGGAAAGCATGCTGGATGTGCAGCTCTTTGAACATGAGAAAATATACGGGAAGCCGGAAAGGGCGGTCACTCTCAATGACAGGATGAAGACACTCATCATGCGTGCCTATGAGCAGACCGGCCGCCAGGTGGTAGTCCTTATTGACGAATATGACGCACCCTTGCTGGATGTGGTGCACGAGGATGAGAACCTCCCCGTCCTGCGTAATGTGATGCGTAATTTCTACAGTCCGTTGAAGGCGTGCGACCCTTATCTGCGCTTTGTGTTCCTAACCGGCATCACCAAGTTTTCCCAGCTCAGCATTTTCAGCGAGCTGAACAATATCAAGAATATTAGCATGGACGAGCCCTACGCTGCCATTTGCGGTATCACTAAAGAGGAAATGTTGGAACAGATGGGCGGGTATATAGAACGCTTTGCCCTTTCGCAGGAGATGAGCAAAGAAGATACCCTACTGAAACTGCAAGAGAAATATGACGGCTATCATTTCACCTGGCCTTCGCCAGATGTTTTTAATCCGTTCAGCCTGCTGAATGCTTTCGAAGATGGCAAGTTAAACTCTTATTGGTTTGGCAGCGGCACGCCCACCTATCTGATAGAGATGCTGCGCAAGTTCCATGTTCTTCCCTCTGAAGTGGGACACAGCATGCAGGCTATGGCTGCCAGTTTTGATGCCCCTACCGAGCGGATGACAACTATTACGCCTTTGCTCTATCAGAGCGGCTATGTCACGATAAAGGACTATGATAAATATACCGAGCTTTACACGCTGGATATTCCGAACAGGGAGATACGGGTGGGACTGATGCAGAGTCTGTTGCCGAACTATCTGGCTTACAATACCGATATGGGGCTTACTACCATAGGCCGTATGTATGGTGCGATACGCTTGGGCGATATGGATGGAGCCTTGCGTCTGCTTCAGGAGTTTCTCTCCACCGTTCCTTATTGCGATAACACGAATTATGAAGGGCATTACCAGCAGTTGTTCTACATCATCTTCTCTCTTTTCGGAATGTATGTGGATGTGGAAGTCCGTACCCCGAAGGGACGTGTGGACGTGGTGATGCGCACTGCCGACATGTTGTATGTTATTGAATTGAAACTAGGCAAGGATGCCGATGCCGCCATGTCTCAGATAAATTTGAAAAACTATCCCGAACGTTTTACCCTCAGCGGACTGCCTGTGGTGAAAGTGGGCATCAGCTTTGATGCGGAGGAGCATACGTTGGGCGACTGGCTCATAGAAAAATAGCCCCTGTCATCGGTTTCGTATTAAATTCAGTGGCGGAACGGTTTGCGATATCAAATATTTACGATATCAACTAGCAAGCTGCTGATAAAAATGAATTCATAAAGATAGAATATTCACTATAGGCTGTGTGCGATGATGCATGCAGCCTTTCCCTCTTTTGTTGTCGGTGGCGACCGGCATCCGCACCATGATGTATTGCAAGAACGATGGTCTTCGTGACTACCAGCAGGAGATGAAGCTCAGGCTCTTTGAAGAGTGGGAGCTTCACCGGAGGGTGATGGTACAGATGCCTACAGGCACGGGAAAGACACACCTGCTGGCTGCCATAGTGAGGGAGTTCTTGTGTGGTTCCGGTAGCCGGGTATGGATTGTGGCGCATCGTCGGGAACTGGTGGAGCAGATAGAGGAGACGGTTTCCCGTTATGGAATGGGGAGGGAGGACGGAAGTGTGAGGGTGATGTCCATCCAGTGGTTGTCACGAAACCGGAAGATTGTGAACGGACAGCCGGATTTGATTGTTATTGACGAGGCACATCATGCCCTGGCAGAAACTTATCGGGAGCTTTGGAAGAGTTATCCGGAGGCGAGGAAATTGGGTATGACCGCTACCCCCTGTCGGCTGAACCGCAAAGGATTCACGGATTTGTTTGATACCCTGATTACCTCATGGAGTATTGCGGAATTTATCGGGAGGGGCTGGTTGTCGTCCTTTGACTATGTGTCCATCCGTGCGAACAGCAGGGAACAGCGGCTGGTTGACTCGTTGAAGAAGCGGGGTGCGGACGGGGATTACCAGGTGAAGGAAATGAATGCGGTGCTGAACCGGGAAACCGGTATCCGCCAATTGTATGAGAGCGTCCGTCGATATGCCGCTGGGAAGAAAGGGATAGTCTATGCCGTGAGCATCGCACACGCCCGACAGATTGCGGCTTATTACAGCCTGCATGGCGTGGAGTCTGTTGCTATCGACAGCAGGACCCCCGCTCTGGAACGCAAGGAACTGGTAGAGGATTTCAGGCGGGGAAAGATCAGCGTGTTGGTCAATGTGGATATTTTTTCCGAAGGTTTTGACTGTCCCGATGTGGAGTTCGTGCAGCTGGCACGTCCCACGCTTTCGTTGGCGAAATACCTGCAACAGGTGGGACGGGGGCTGCGGAAGTCGGATAATAAGGAATCATGTATGCTGATAGATAATGTGGGCTTGCACCGGATATTCGGTCTGCCTGTCCGTGACCGTGACTGGGAGGCGATGTTCGAAGGACGGATGGCGGGAAATGCTCAGCCCCGGACACGGATGGAGAACAGCGGGCTGTCTGTGTCTTGCTCTCTATCGGAAGATAGCAAACAGAATGAAGGACTGGAAATTGTGATGACACACAACTGTCTGCTGGATGCTATTCGGAAAGGGGATTTGATTTGTTTGGGAGGAGGTGGTCCGGTCGGTGGGGAGCAACGGACTGCTTTGAAAGCCTGTCATGACCGGCAGAGTGGTTTGTGGGGCTTGAGGTGCGGGAACAAAATCACAGTGATTCCTCAATACCGGGAAGTATTTGATATTTGTGCAAACCGGGCTGCTGTCCGTTTTGAGGACGGCCGGACAGGAGTGGTGGATGATTCCGGAACTCCCCTGATGGTAACAGACCGCTGCCGGAGATTGAGATTCCTGAAGGGAGAACTTCTTTCTGTCACCAAAGAGGATGGGAGTGACTGTTATACCGATTTGAAGACAAACAGAACTTATCAGGAGAGGCCGGTGGTTTTTTCATACGGCGGCATAGAGCTGCTGCGGGTGGGGGAGACTTTCCATAGCCGCACGCGGAAGGCGTATACCTCTATGCATGGTTTGCACAAAGACAGTCTTTGTTTTTATGGTTTCTACTTGAAGATACCGGATTACCGTGTTCCGAAGTCTTGCCGGCTAGTTGATCCTGTGTGGTCTACTATATTTGATGTCTTCGCCTGCGTGCTGGAAGGGGATGATGAAGAGGTGTACTGGTGTTGTGGTTGTTTGGCGGATCGGAGCATTGTGGTGATGGACGGGGAAGGAAACTATTATCATGTGGAGAAAGGAAAGGGGAAGCGGTATATAGCTTGTAATGCTCCTAAGGCGGGCGAAGCGGATTTTGCCTCCGTGGTGGAAGGTCTGAGGAAGGAAGCCGGGCGGCGTGCGGAGAGCGTACAGCGGGAACGGCAACAGAATGAGGAAGAGAAAAGGCGGAAGAGGCTGGAGGAAATAAAAGATGTCCTTCCTTTCCGGATGGGGATGAAGTGGGGGCTGAAATGGGGAGATCGCATCGTTGTGCCTCCCTGCTACCGGAATATCTGTGTTCCCGTAGGCGGTTATTGTGCTTTTGAAGGGAATGCCTGCCAGTGGGGGGTGATGGCACTGGATGGAAAAGTGGTGGGTGCGGCCAATGTCGGTCAGATGTTTACAAAAGATATTTATTTCTGGGGACGTCCTTCGTGTGCCGGAGATGGTTATGATGCAACCAGTTCGGCCGGTAGCAATAAAGGCCCTACCAATGCAGAATACTTGGCTGAAGTAGAAGCGCGGATTGATACATTTTTAAAGCATCATCCTTACTTGAGCCGTAAGGAAGTACCTGCCGAAATGGTCACAGCCAGCGGTTCCGGGCTGGATCCTGACATCACTCCGGCCTGCGCATACGTGCAGGTACAACGTGTGGCTAAAGCTCGCGGAATGAGTGAGGAAACTGTAAAAGCTATTGTAGATAAAGCTGTGGAAAAACCGTTTATGGGCATATTCGGTACAGAGAAGGTGAATGTATTAAAACTGAATGCTGCTTTAGAAAAGGCAAAATAATAAAAAATATATAGTCATTAAATTAGGAAGATGTGCGTCATGAAAAAGAGAAGTTTCCTGGATACCGAGAGCCTGTCGGCTCTAGAAGCTGTGGCTATCATTGTATTGTTCTTTGCTTTGATAACATGGATTCTTGATCTTTGACGTGCATCACCCTATTGAATGATGCATCTTGATTCAGAAAAACTCAAAATGGATATTTCCTTTCAGACAATAAGAAGGAAATAGTATAAATATGTAAAACACGAATATTGATTAGTTTAATTTTTTAAGATGAAAAAGAATTTGAAAAAAGTGGTCTTGGTGCTGGCTCTACTGTTGCCTGGAGTGATAAAAGCACAAGAATTTAACGTAACGGCTAAGGCGGATTTTGTAAGTGATTACATTTGGCGTGGCGCTTACCAGAATTCAGGATTCTCTGTACAGCCTACATTAGGATTATCTTACGGCAATCTTTCTTTGTCTGCTTGGGGGAGTCAGAGCCTGACCAAGACAGACGGTGCACAAGAGTTTGACATCAATTTGAGTTATACCATTGGCGGTTTAGGTATTACAGTGACCGACTATTGGTGGAATGGCATCACCATGCCCTACGGGGATTATAAACATGATCATCATTTTGAAGGAACATTAGCTTATAATTTCGGCGAGAACTTTCCTCTGACCTTGAGCTGGTCTACCATGTTTGCGGGAGGAGACGATAACAAAGACGGTGATCGTGCTTATTCCACTTATATCAATGCTTCTTATAATATTGCTTGCCCGGCAGAAATTACGCTCACTCCTTCCGTTGGTTTCACTCCCTGGAAAGGAATGTATGATGCTGATGGTGCTGCTTTTACAGATATTGCTTTAAAAGCTTCCAAGAACATTAATATTACAGATCATTTTTCTTTGCCTTTGTTTGTACAGGCTATTGTTTCGCCCTCATTTGACAAAACTTATCTGATAGCCGGATTAAGTATTGGGTTTTAAATGTGTATAAAAGGAAGTGTCAAAACGAAACCGGACTATCCAATCGTCAACTGTAGGGGCAGGGTTTGCCTGCCCGAAGACACAAAGCAAACTGTTTTCGGGCGAGCGAACCTCGCCCCT
>OGEV01000190.1_pt1 | contig 7538 bp, 9 predicted proteins | sample 1570821 | NCBI WGS metagenome assembly OGEV01 (sample SAMEA2582045, study PRJEB24529) | metagenome | biome: Human gut stool | place: China | collected 2011
CCATGATTCCCACCTTCTCCTGAACCTTCACCGGGGGCACCTACCTCTACTCCGGTGCCGCATTTACCATCTTCACTGATACACACTGTGCCTGTAGCAGCCATTTTGCAATTTTCCCATTCAGTTTCGAAAGCACAGTACTTTGGTCCCCCTCGTGGCATTTGCACGGCAGGTGCTCCAAACACTACTTCCTCATTAGAAGAGTGGAGGTTCAAGCTTATTGCAAATGTTGCAATAACAGCCATAATCATTGTGAATTTTGTTTTCATAGGTGTCATATTTATAATTGTCTGAATATAAGATGTTTAATGGGTGTTGACAACTATAAATGGACTTATTGTTCTTGCTATTATGGATATTTAACAGAAGGACTTGCTTCATTGATACTTACTTGCCATCAGTACCGCTTTCAATTTGATAAATTCTTTTCCATTACAAATGCCTTCTGCCTGCAACTTGAAAAGGTGCTCTTCCGTTTTTTCTAATCGGATAAACAGCTGTAGTAGCGGAGTTTCCAGCGGGTTGATGGCAGACAGGAATTTGGAAGAAGCAATCTGTACATACTGCAAAGGTTGGTTGGCGATCTGTTCGGCACTTTCTTTTATTATCTGTAAGGTACAGACGCCCGGAACCACCGGCTGTCCGGGGAAATGACCTTGATAGAGCATATGGCCGGGATTCAGCTCTATCTCTATTGCCTGTTTTCCGTCTTCTCTTTCCTTTATATGAATGATTTTATAAAAGTTCTCCAGCAGCATTTCAAGGGTTGTTTATGTTCAGTTTGTCCAATTGGATTCTTAACCGTAGCAGCGGATGCTTGATTTGTACTTTCTCCGCCTGTCCGTTTACGAAGCCGGACAAGGTGAATACCGTCTTTCCAAATCCTTTGCCACTGATTCTTTGCTCAAAAGTACTACTTTTCTTTTTAATACGTGCTTTTTCACTCTTTAGAAATAGATTTTTGAAATCAGTTTCCAGTATTTTCAGCATCTTTTTCTTCCTCATCGGTTCCATGCAACTGTTCACTATGAAGGTGTCGCAGTGCAGGGAGAAGTCAAAAAGGCTGAGGCCAAAGTAAGTGGATCCCAGGATACGGATTTCGTTATCAGGCATTTGGCGGACAATGAGCATTCCGCTGAAATGATGTTTCATGAAATCCAGTTGCAAGTTGTACTTTTGCGACTGTGCTTCTGCCTGCAGGATGGGAGGCAGTGCCGTAGCTTCCCCTGTCACCCGGTGTGAGCAGGAGAGCAGGATAAACAGCAACGGCAGCCAGCTAGCGTATCGTAAACTTTGCCTCATCTTTCAAAGAATTGAATTTCTTGTCCGAGAATTCGTATTCGGTATAGTTGGTTGCGGTTTCCGATAAACGTAGTTTGTGGACAGACATGTCTTTTTTGTCTAAATAAATTTGAATCTGGTTGATATATGCCTGTATCGCTTTGCTGACGGGCTTGATTTGAATGAGATAGTAATGGGCGTCTTCAAAATATTCCAAAGCATAGCCGGGCGACATGTTGGACAGGTCGCCCACCATGCAGGCGGTAAGCATATCCTGCATTTGGTTCATCATCTTATTGGAGTGAAGGTCCATGATGCTTTTCTTTCCGTCCGATACTATTTTCAGTTGGTTGTTGTTGATCACGATAAGGTAGTTCATGGGCTGTGCGTAGTCCATGCATATCTTATTGCTCTTTTTATAATAGAACTTTCCTTTCGAGGTTATTTTCTCATCGAATACATCCAGATATTTTATCTGAGTGAAATTACTTTCGATGGACTCTATATTTTTAGCCTCTTGCAGCAGACGGGCTTCAAAATCTTTCAGATCAGTAAGTTTCTTCATCTGTTGGGCTTGCATCGGCAGGACTGTACAGAACATCAAGAGCAAAAGTATTTTCATGTAGGTCATACTTTATAGAGGTTTATCCGTTTGTAATGGGAAGCAAAGATAGTATATTTTGAGAAACCATTCATACCTTTATCGCTTATTTACGATTTTTACCTGTTTCTACAATCGTTCACATGGGCAATTATAATGAATAAAAAAGTTATATTTCTGCGTTGCAATATTTTTTTGTTTTATCACGGCATGTTATTGTTAATCAATAATTTATAGTGACGAATCCTCCTGTATCCCCCTCGAAACGGTTTATCCGTTTTCCCTGTCGGAGTCAGTTTGGCAGAAAGCGTCATTATGCAGGATGAAGGTCTGTTGGAATTCTTGTAAGGAGAACGGTAGGATATGATTTTCACTTAGGTGAAGATGGGTTTTCACCTGTGTGAAGAGCTGTTGTCACCAGTGTGAAACCACCGTTTCAAACTGGTGAAGCAACAGTATATATCGGAAGTTTACACACTGACATCCTATTAAGTTGAACGAAAGTACAGCATATCCTGTCAGATTTAATCTGATATCTGCGCTTCTCTTGCAAATAACGGGTGAATGTTCCACTCCATCGCTTACATACCGGTTTGGGGGTATTACAGACTTTTTTACACGGCAAGTTGTTGGTAATGAGTGGAATGAAGTGGCGGAAGAATTTTATGTTTTACGTAAGACGAAGTTATCTTTTTATCGGTTTGATCATGAAGGGTGAACCAGGTCTCGTTTCTGGAACTTGGTGATGTTGCTGTTGAAAATATAGAAGAAATTTATTTTGTCATGTCCTTTATCAGCCTATCTAACGCTACTACCGTATACCCCTCTTTTTCTATAAAGTCCAGAACTTGTACCAGCAGCCTGTCACTATCGGGCATCCGGTCATGTAGCAGAAGGATGGAGCCCGGAACGAGCCGTTTCTTGATGTGTTTGATAATTTTTTCAGGAGTGGGTTGCTGAGTGTCCAGTGTGCGGATGTTCCAACCAATGGGGATGTATCCCAGCCTGCGCACTGCTTTAGCCAGGGTAGGATTGGTCACTCCGAAAGGCGGCCGGAACCATCGGACCGGTTGGCCGGTCACTTTTTCCAATTCTTGCTGGCAGGTAATTAAATCATGGCACATCCGTTTGAAGGTATAGAGAGGAAAATAGCCGGAATGGGAGAAGGAATGATTCCCGATACGATGTCCTTCTTTGATGATTTGCCGGAGCAGTTCTTCATTGCCTTTTATCTTGTTTCCGATGCAAAAAAAGCAGGCCGGTATGTGTTTTTCTCTTAACACTTTCAGCACTTTGGGGGTCTGTATCGGATCGGGCCCGTCATCAAAAGTGATGGCTATGATTTTCTCTTCGGTTTTCTTGCAACAGAAGACACGCATGTAAATACAGGCACGGATGCTGTAAGAAGCGTAAAAGAAATAGGCCATGACGCTTACTATGATGACTACAGAAACTAGGATGTGCATTGCTTGATTAAGATGATTGAGTGATACTTTAATAAATGATCTTGTAGAGATTATTCTAATTGTTTGTCATTATCTGTCAGTATTCTGAACTTTTTTTCGGTATCAATCGTATTCAAGTGTGCTAATTGCTCTTTGGCCATCTGCCGAAGATGAGTAAACCTTTTAGACTTGTCCACCTTACGCTTGATTAACTCTGCATTGAAGGATTCCATATTCGATAATACGACTAATTCATTTATGCTTGCTACATCTCTGATATTGATATTCTTATCTGCGTATTGTGGATTTGCTTCACGCCATTGTCTTGCGGTACATCCCCATAATGCGAGATTTAACAAATCAGCTTCATCGGCATAAACAAGTTTTTGATTGAAATCTTCTACTTTAGGTATAATAAAGTCTTTGATTGCATCCGTATGTATGGAATAATTTACTTTACTAAGTATTCTTTTTACGTTCCATTCACTTAATAAAGGGTGTGATTCTGCTTCTTTAAGTCTTTGGTATTCTTTGATGAGATATAGTTTAAATTCAGGGCTGAGCCAAGTCCCGAATTCAAAAGCTATGTCTTTATGGGCAAAAGTTCCCCCATATCGCCCGGGCTTGGATATAATCCCTATTGCTTTAGTTTTTTCTATCCATTGTTTGGGGGTTAGGGTGAAACTGTTTGTTCCACTCTCCATTTTAAAAGCATCGAATTCGATGCCTTTAAAATTTGGATTATTTAGTTTTTCCCATAACCCTAGAAAATCAATCGTACTACGTAGACGCATCCAGTTTTGTATAATGTAGTTAGTACGTTCTCTGTCTTTGAAATGTGCCATGTCTGTCAGGCAGATATAATCATTATTATCAGGTCTTACAGATATGGATATATCAATATTCGTAACAGTTATTTTCTTCATTATTTCTACTACTTTTATTTTATGAGGGATAAAGTTAAGCATTATTCCTGTTTTCAGTATCTTAAAAGCATCTTTTTAATAGGCCATGACGCTTACTATGATGACTACAGAAACTAGGATGTGCATCGCTTGATTAAGATGATTGAGTGATTGATACCTTGATATTGGTTATAAATCAATGCGTAACGGGATGAAGCTTCTTCTTTCAAGGCTTTTGCCGCCATCCAGAGAGCATAGGATGAAGCAGTCTGATATTCTCCGCATTGTTCTTTAAAACTGCTATGCAGGGCATGAGGGAACAGACTGTGTTCCAGATCCGTATAAACGGCATCTGTTGCTTCCTGCCCGTTCTTGCCACTGATAAACCAGTCAATGTCTTCGGGTGCAAGCCCGTGAGATTTTAGAAAATGATGCATCCTGTTACTGATTTCCGGAGCACTCATCCGGGTGATAAAAGTATCTACCCCTTTCAGTTCGGCAAAAGTCTGTTTCTCTTTTTGTGCGCTTAACAGGAAAAATTGTGCTCCCTCACCGGCTGTCGTTCCTTTCAACAGTCCTAAACGCTGCTGAATGATATGGCTGGTAGGGGTTATTTCATCCATAGCACCTGCCAGTACATGCTGTTTGCCTTCGGCAATGCTTATGATGCCATCTATCAGAGCACTTTCAAAACTTAAACCACGGTGTACATACGTAACATTATAAGCATGTATTTTGAGTAGCAAAGCTAGCTGTGCACCCACCGTATTAAAGGTGGACTGAATGAAAGCGGTGGGATTGAGCATCTGTTCCCGGTTGTCCATCAAGGCGTTCATAAACTTTTCCGTATCGGCCAGACAACCCAGTCCTGTAGCGGTGATAATGGCATCTACCTTTTCCGACGGGATATCTTTCAGACATTCCAGTCCGCAGGCTACTCCCATCTTGATCATGCGGCTCATGCGCCTCCGCAGATTGGCGTTGGTGATCATTTCTTTATAATCAGGTTCCTGTGCGGAGAAATAAGGCTTTTCATTTCTGCTTTCCGCATGGATAGAGGCGATACGGTTGATATATACTGGGCACATACGCTATTGGGTTAGAGTGGAAAATACGAGAGATGAGTTGTTGCCGCCGAATCCGAAGGAGTTGGATAATACATGCCGTATGGGAAGTCCCGACCGGAAAACCGTTTCAGGAATGAGGCCGCTTTCTTCATCGGACAGATGGAAGTTCAGATTAGGGTAAATCAGTCCGTGACGGATGGAGAGTACGGAATATACGGCTTCTATTCCTTCCGAGGCTCCCAGGGTGTGCCCGATGAAAGCCTTGACCGAACTGAAAGGAGGAATACGGGTATCGAAGATACGCCGGATGGCTTTCCCTTCGGAAGCGTCGTTGCTGGGAGTGCCTGTACCATGTACATTGATATAGTCTATGGCTCCGGCTGTCAGCCCGGCAGAGGCTATGGCCTGACTCATGGAAAGGAAAGGCCCGTCTCCGTCGGGGGAACTTCCTGTCTGGTGGTAGGCTTCATTGGCATTGGCGTAACCGCTGAGTTCGCAATAAGGAGCTTTAGTAAGGGATTTATCAGATTGAAGAACAAGGTATCCGGCTCCTTCTCCCAGGTTTAGTCCGGCACGTGTGCGGTCGAAAGGACGGCAGTGCTCTTTGTCCAGTATCATCAATGAATTGAAACCGTTGAGCGTGAAACGGCATAAGGCATCCGTTCCGCCTACAAGGACAGCGTCCAGCAGACCATGCCGGATGAGGCGTGCCCCTAACATAATGGCATTTGCGGCGGAAGAACAGGCGGTGCTGAGGGTGGTCACCGTTCCTTTCACTCCCAAATAAGCGGCTATCATTTCGGTACTGGACCCACAGTCATGGGAGATAATGTCACGTAATCTCCCTTTTCGGTTATCTTCCCGGAAAGAGGCATAAAACCGCTCGCTTGCATCCATTCCTCCGATGGAAGTGGAAGAAATGAGCCCGATACGGGGAGAAGTGAAATCGAGTTCCGCATCACGGGCCGCTCCTTGGGCTGCCCACAAGCCCAGCAAGGCTGTACGTGAATACGTCTTGCCGGATGGAAGGGACAGGAGTTTCTTTAATTCTTCATTGCTCTGTTTTACTTCGGACACGGGTACGTCAAGTGCGGTGGGGAAAAGGGTGATTTTCCCCATACCGTGTTTCCCGGCTTTTAAGGAATCCAGGTTTTCTTCCACTCCTTTCCCTATGCCCGAAATCACTCCCAGACCGGTGACATAGATCTTCCTCATTTCTGATGGGCGGTGATGTAGTCTGCCAGGGTACGTACCGAATAGAATATTTCCTTGCCTTTGGCAGGATTCTCTATCTTGATTCCATAATTCCTTTCCAGAATCAGGATAATCTCTAATGCGTCAATCGAGTCAAGGCCCAGACCGTCATCTCCGAATAAAGGTGCTTCACTGTCAATGTCCTCCGGAGTGATTTCTTCCAGATTCAATGCTTCTATTAATTCGACTTTCAGTTTATCAATCAATTCTTCCATATTCTTTATTGTTTTTCAATCAGTTTAAATACTGCTTTATAGGTGTTCTTCCATAATTCACACCACCCGATGATACAATAGTTCAGTTTCCCTTTTTGCATGACTATACGTGCGTATCTTTCCAGTTTTTCCGGCTGATAGGCTTCAGTGATGAAAAAGGTGTTTTCCCCTTGTATCTTGTGGCGGATGCAAATCTCGCCGGACACTACATTGGGTAGTGTGTAAACAAATACAGCCGGACTGGCTGCCTGGTCTCCTTCCCGGTCTATCAGTTGCTGGTGTCTGATGTCCGTATGCAGAGAGGAAGCGGCATTGGCAAGTAACATCCCCATTTCCAGTGGAGCGAATGTCTTACCTTCCAGCAAGTATTCGGCGGCCACATATCCCAATTTGCAAAGGTTCCGCCTGTTTTTTTATAGGTATCACGTATAAATGTGCCGAAATCCGGTTCTTCGGAATGAAAAATAAGTTCGTTGTTTATGAAGACAGAACTGTTTTCAATACGAACCTCCCGTGTACATCGGATTTCGGGCAAGGTGTTGTCCTCATCTTTGAACGGAGTATATTCCGGTAAAGATAAGACAATGGCTGCGTTGCATCCGCCGAATCCCGAAGCGGTTTTTACGCAATGTTTCATCGGGATGCTCCGGTGGGTGGCATAGACCGGTATCGGCATAGGAACTCCCGGCGTTTCGTAACCCGGAGTGCCGAACAGGATGCCTTGTTTCAGTTCGTGCATACAGACAATGCTTTCAATGATTCACGATGCT
>OGEV01000197.1_pt1 | contig 7413 bp, 7 predicted proteins | sample 1570821 | NCBI WGS metagenome assembly OGEV01 (sample SAMEA2582045, study PRJEB24529) | metagenome | biome: Human gut stool | place: China | collected 2011
GAAATCGTTTTCATTAAGTTTATATGCAGAAGATAATAAGTTATCATCCAATATAAGACGAATAGCCCTGAATAAATTGGTCTTACCAGATGCATTTTCTCCAATTATAGTATTTATTCCTTTATTGAAAAGGAAAAATGAATTCTCAAAATTGCGATAATTCACTAATGATACTTTTGAAATATACATATTTATACTCCCTTTTAAAAACTGAATATTACAAATTTAGTGCATTGTTTCATATAATACTAATAAATGATTTTTAATTGTAACATTTTTAGTCAAAAACACTTTGGTAGATAATAATAGTATACCAAATAACATAGGTTTAAATAACCTAATTAACAATTGTGTTGCGCATTTCTTATCTGAATACTTTGGTTAATACATTTGTCACAAAATCAATCAATACTTGAAATGATACAAACTCCGGTTATAGTGACATTCGCCAATCAGAAGGGAGGCGTTGGAAAGACTACACTCTGCGTCACCTTTGCCAACTATCTGGTGACAAAGGGCGTTAGAGTTGTGGTAATAGACGCGACTTTCAGCACTCCATTATGAAGTGCCGAAAAGCCGACATCAGAAAATACGGCGAACAGGATATGCCATACGAGGTATGGGCATACGAAGCCAATGACAAGGCGATGATAACTTCCCTTATGGAGAAACTGCACAACGATCCTGAAATTGACGTTGTGCTTATGGACTCTCCAGGTAGTCTGAAAACGGAAGGGCTGATACCCTTGTTCGTCAACTCGGATATCATTATTGTTCCATTTCATTATGACCTGGTAACCGTTCCGTCAACGGCCAGTTTCCTCATGTTTGTTGACCGGCTGAAAAAGGCTGTCGGTGAAAGGATGAAGGCCAGACTCTTCATCATTCCCAATCTGAATGACGGAAGAATCGGCAAGCGTTCCGAACTGCTTATCTGGGACAATGCAAGGGATACTTTCTCCAACTATGGATACGTCACTGCGAAGATTCCAAAACGTGCTGATATGGAACGGTTCAGTACTATGGCGGCACTGGATATGCAGGCCGCTATCGTTACACCGGTCTTTGACAAGGTCTATCAGAGTATCTTCGATACACTTCATCCGATAAGGGAAAAAGAACTCAAAGGCATACAGCTGACGGAAAATCTGAATCCCAAGCCTAAGAAGAAAAAGAAGGCACAGCCGTCTGATGAATCTTCACAGGACATTACCGGCCAATCTGAAACCAAATCTTCAGAAAATGGCAACTGCAATCAGAATAAAGAACCAGAATAATCAGTAAACTTCAATAACCATAGCACTATGAGTAAGGATATACCGGAAATAGATGACCTGACAAGAGGCATCAATGATTCAGAACTTATATTGACGCAAGATACCGCAGGAACACAGGTTGAGCAAAATGAAAATAATAATGAAGCACAGGAAAAGGATACTGCTGTTTCCCTTTCGGATACAGGATGCTGGGATGACTCCATAATACGTTCTGCCTGCCGCCTTGTCAAGAAAAGACGGTTATTGTAATAGGAGAAAAACAGGAGCATTTACCCCCACCGCAAAGAAATTGGAAAAAAGATGTCAAAAAGTGTTGACAATCGTCCGGGTGTGTGGTATTATACTTGAGCGCCAAGCGCTGAGACAAAAGAATGACTTCTGAAGCCTCAGCAGGAAGCCCTTGAAAAGAACCAATGAACGTTCAAATGTTCCGGTTAGCACCGAGAAACTGCTGAATGATTTAAGTTCGAAAAACTTCAAAAGCTTCTCAAAAAAGTGCTTGACAAAAAACCGCTTCTGTGGTAAAATAATCAAGTCGTCAGCCGCAAGGCTGAGGCGCACAGGACCTTGAAAATTGAACAATATCGAAAGAACTTGTAACGGAACCTATTTTCGTGTTGGAAAAACACGGTAAACAATTCCAAACAAAGTAATTCACACAGGACGCAAGCGATTGCGTGCTGAGCGAAACAAGATTTAACACTTTTAAGTGATAAATATCATTTATAAAGAGTTTGATCCTGGCTCAGGACGAACGCTGGCGGCGCGCCTAACACATGCAAGTCGAACGAGCGAGAGAGAGCTTGCTTTCTCAAGCGAGTGGCGAACGGGTGAGTAACGCGTGAGGAACCTGCCTCAAAGAGGGGGACAACAGTTGGAAACGACTGCTAATACCGCATAAGCCCACGGCTCGGCATCGAGCAGAGGGAAAAGGAGCAATCCGCTTTGAGATGGCCTCGCGTCCGATTAGCTAGTTGGTGAGGTAACGGCCCACCAAGGCGACGATCGGTAGCCGGACTGAGAGGTTGAACGGCCACATTGGGACTGAGACACGGCCCAGACTCCTACGGGAGGCAGCAGTGGGGAATATTGCACAATGGGGGAAACCCTGATGCAGCGACGCCGCGTGGAGGAAGAAGGTCTTCGGATTGTAAACTCCTGTTGTTGAGGAAGATAATGACGGTACTCAACAAGGAAGTGACGGCTAACTACGTGCCAGCAGCCGCGGTAAAACGTAGGTCACAAGCGTTGTCCGGAATTACTGGGTGTAAAGGGAGCGCAGGCGGGAAGACAAGTTGGAAGTGAAATCCATGGGCTCAACCCATGAACTGCTTTCAAAACTGTTTTTCTTGAGTAGTGCAGAGGTAGGCGGAATTCCCGGTGTAGCGGTGGAATGCGTAGATATCGGGAGGAACACCAGTGGCGAAGGCGGCCTACTGGGCACCAACTGACGCTGAGGCTCGAAAGTGTGGGTAGCAAACAGGATTAGATACCCTGGTAGTCCACACTGTAAACGATGATTACTAGGTGTTGGAGGATTGACCCCTTCAGTGCCGCAGTTAACACAATAAGTAATCCACCTGGGGAGTACGACCGCAAGGTTGAAACTCAAAGGAATTGACGGGGGCCCGCACAAGCAGTGGAGTATGTGGTTTAATTCGACGCAACGCGAAGAACCTTACCAAGTCTTGACATCCTGCGACGGTGCTGGAAACAGTACTTTCCTTCGGGACGCAGAGACAGGTGGTGCATGGTTGTCGTCAGCTCGTGTCGTGAGATGTTGGGTTAAGTCCCGCAACGAGCGCAACCCTTATGGTCAGTTACTACGCAAGAGGACTCTGGCCAGACTGCCGTTGACAAAACGGAGGAAGGTGGGGATGACGTCAAATCATCATGCCCTTTATGACTTGGGCTACACACGTACTACAATGGCGTTAAACAAAGAGAAGCAAGACCGCGAGGTGGAGCAAAACTCAGAAACAACGTCCCAGTTCGGACTGCAGGCTGCAACTCGCCTGCACGAAGTCGGAATTGCTAGTAATCGCAGATCAGCATGCTGCGGTGAATACGTTCCCGGGCCTTGTACACACCGCCCGTCACACCATGAGAGCCGGGGGGACCCGAAGTCGGTAGTCTAACCGCAAGGAGGACGCCGCCGAAGGTAAAACTGGTGATTGGGGTGAAGTCGTAACAAGGTAGCCGTAGGAGAACCTGCGGCTGGATCACCTCCTTTCTAAGGAGTCAGGCAATGACAGAGCATCTAAGATGGTCGGTCATTGGAACAGGTGACAAGTTCAAGTTTAAGTAGATATTGTTCGATTTTGAGGGCCCTGAAAAGGACACTCAAAGACGTACCTTGAAAACTGAATAATAACTGCGAAACAAAGATTATAGTAAGTTCTTTTTTAAGAAATATTACAATTTCAAAAGGAAGGGTAACAATAATCTTCGTTGGCAAGAGAGAATCAAGAGGATACCAAATGTTCCAAAAGAACGTTTGAAAGGTCAAGCGAACAAGGGCGCAGGGCGAATGCCTTGGCACTGGGAGCCGATGAAAGACGTGATAAGCTGCGATAAGCTTCGGGGAGCTGCAAATAAGCATTGATCCGGAGATTTCTGAATGAGGAAACTCACCTGGGTTCATACTCAGGTACGTTATACTGAACTTAAAAATAGGTATATCGAGGGAACCGCCTGAACTGAAACATCTAAGTAGGGCGAGGAAGAGACATCAAACGAGATTCCGTAAGTAGTGGCGAGCGAACGCGGAAGAGGGCAAACCGGGAGTAGAAATACTTCCGGGGTACGGACCGCATTTAGGACTTGAGTTGTTAACCGAACGGCATGGGAAGGCCGGTCAGAGAGTGTGAGAACCACGTAGGTGAAAACGGAGAGAGCTGCGCAGGATCCAGAGTACGGCCAGACACGTGAAACCTGGTCGGAATACGGGGGGACCACCCTCCAACCCTAAATACTACCCAGTGACCGATAGCGTATAGTACTGTGAAGGAAAGGTGAAAAGCACCCCGGGAGGGGAGTGAAAAAGAACCTGAAACCCTGTGCCTACAAGCACCTAGAGCACGTCAATGTGTGATAGGGTACTTTTTGTAGAACGGTCCGGCGAGCGATTGTATGCAGCAAGGTTAAGGACTTAAGGTCTGGAGCCGAAGCGAAAGCGAGTTTGAAAAGGGCGTTAAGTTGCATACAATGGGCCCGAAACCGGGTGACCTACCCATGGTCAGGTTGAAGTGGAAGTAAAATTCCATGGAGGACCGAACCGACCTCCGTTGAAAAGGCGGCGGATGAACTGTGGGTAGCGGAGAAATTCCAATCGAACCCGGAGATAGCTGGTTCTCCCCGAAATAGTTTTAGGACTAGCCTCAAGTTAGATACCTGGAGGTAAAGCACTGAATAGCCTAGCGGCCGAGAGGTTAGCGAAGCTTATCAAACTCAGAATGCCAGAGTATTGATGCTTGGGAGTCAGACAGTGTCAGATAAATGTCATTGTCAAAAGGGAAACAGCCCAGATCTACAGCTAAGGTCCCAAAGTCAGGTTAAGTGGAAAACGATGTGAAGATACGTAGACAACCAGGATGTTGGCTCAGAAGCAGCCACACATTCAAAGAGTGCGTAATAGCTCACTGGTCGAGCGTCTTTGCGCGGAGAATTTAACGGGGCTAAACCTGACACCGAAGCTTAGGCAATACAGCAATGTATTGGGTAGGGGAGCGTTGTATACGCGGTGAAACAGTAGCGCAAGCGGCTGTGGAGTGTATAGAAGTGAGAATGCCGGAATGAGTAGCGCGAATGCAGTGAGAATCTGCATGGCCGAAAGCCTCAGGTTTCTGGAGGAAGGTTCGTCCGCTCCAGGTTAGTCGGGAGCTAAGGTGAGGCCTAACGGCGTAGCCGATGCACAGACGGTAGAGATTCCGTCACCACCAAAAGAGTTAAACACAGGGACACATTTGAAGTCTCGGAGCCGGGTGTTGGTTCCGGTAGCGATCGAGGGAAGTTAGTACCGAAGTCCGGGATGGAAGATGGCGAGAAAAGCTGTGTGTATTTCTGCGGTGCCCGTACCGCAAACCGACACAGGTAGGTAGGAAGAAGATTCTAAGGCCAACGGGAGAAGGGTTGTTAAGGAACTCGGCAAATTGACCCCGTAACTTCGGGAGAAGGGGTGCTCCAGAGATGGAGCCGCAGAGAATCGGCCCAAGCAACTGTTTACCAAAAACACAGGTTTGTGCTAAATCGAAAGATGACGTATACGAGCTGACGCCTGCCCGGTGCTGGAAGGTTAAGAGGAGATGTGCAAGCATTGAATCGAAGCCCCAGTGAACGGCGGCCGTAACTATAACGGTCCTAAGGTAGCGAAATTCCTTGTCAGGTAAGTTCTGACCCGCATGAAAGGCGTAATGATTTGGGCACTGTCTCGACAGCCCGCCCGGCGAAATTGTAGTACCGGTGAAGATGCCGGTTACCCGCGACAAGACGGAAAGACCCCATGGAGCTTTACTGTAGCCTAATATTGGGTTTCGATGTTGCATGCACAGGATAGATGGGACACTGGGAAGCAAGTGCTTTGGCATTTGTGGAGTGGCCGTTGGGATACCATCCTTGCGATATTGGAATTCTAACCTGCGCCTTTGAATCAAGGCGGGGGACATTGTTAGGTGGGCAGTTTGACTGGGGCGGTCGCCTCCTAAAGAGTAACGGAGGCGTTCAAAGGTTCGCTCAGCTTGAACGGAAATCAAGCAAAAGAGTGCAAACGCAGAAGCGAGCCTAACTGCGAGACTGACGGGTCGAGCAGTAACGAAAGTTGGAGTTAGTGATCCGGTGGTATGTGAGTGGAAATGCCATCGCTCAACGGATAAAAGTTACCCTGGGGATAACAGGCTGATCTCCCCCAAGAGTCCACATCGACGGGGAGGTTTGGCACCTCGATGTCGGCTCATCGCATCCTGGGGCTGTATTCGGTCCCAAGGGTTTGGCTGTTCGCCAATTAAAGCGGTACGCGAGCTGGGTTCAGAACGTCGTGAGACAGTTCGGTCCCTATCTGTCGTGGGCGCAGGATATTTGATGGGAGCTGTTCCTAGTACGAGAGGACCGGAGCGGACGTACCTCTGGCGCACCAGTTGTTCTGCCAAGGGCATAGCTGGGCAACTATGTACGGATCGGATAAACGCTGAAAGCATCTAAGCGTGAAGCCGACCCAAAGATAAGATATCCCATTGTTTCAAACAAGTAAGACCCCTTGAAGACTACAAGGTTGATAGGCACGATGTGTAAGTGGAGTGATCCATTCAGCAAGCGTGTACTAATAGGTCGAGGGCTTGACCACAATTCGCTTGAGACTTTTAAGTCAACGAAAAAATGTTAGCAGTGATTATTCAGTTTTGAAGGCACGTCCTTCTAAAAATACTGGACAGAAGCACAGAAATGTGTTATACTGATTCAGTCAAATCGGTCGGTGTCGATGACGGTAAGGTTCCACCTGTTCCCATTCCGAACACAGAAGTTAAGCTTACTTGTGCCGAAGATAGTTAGCTGGAAACGGCTTGTGAAAATAGGTAGTCGCCGACTTGAACAGAAAGCTCTGAGAGTGATCTCAGGGCTTTTTTGTTGCATAAAAATATAGCGTGATTTTTGGTCGTAATGCCAATAGGTCAGGACTTGACAAGAACACTACTATGTAATACAATATAGATAAGCTACTACGCATTACATACTAGCAGGAAGGAGGTCTTATGGAAAACAATGCACAGCTTTTAAAAGGCGTTCTGGAATATTGTGTTCTGAAATTGATTGCTCAAGAGCCGACCTATGGCTATGAGATCGTAATGCATCTGAAACAGGTCGGATTTTCTGACTTGAGCGAGAGCACGCTCTATCCGCTGCTATTGCGCTTGGAGCAACAGGGAAAGGTCACGGTGGAACGCAGACCTTCTCCCAAGGGGCCGAGCCGAAAATATTACATTGTAACGGAAGAAGGACGGCAGGCGCTTCTTGAGTTCCGGCAGGATTGGAGCCAGCTCTGCCAGCTGGTGGAAAAAATTTTTAAGGAGGAGCCAGATGAATAAGTATTTTGCATTGCGAAAAACAAACCGGATGCGTACCGAGTTGCTGACTGAAAAAAGTC
>OGEV01000224.1_pt1 | contig 6767 bp, 6 predicted proteins | sample 1570821 | NCBI WGS metagenome assembly OGEV01 (sample SAMEA2582045, study PRJEB24529) | metagenome | biome: Human gut stool | place: China | collected 2011
ATTTTGATTTATCTGCACAAATATACGGGTAGGGAATGACGTATGGAAATCGGTTCATAACCGTTTACTATCTGTTTACTATTGGTGCATGCTATTGATTATATATTGATAAAATATGGATTTTGATTAACGATCTGTTGATAATAATTAAAGAATAGAGAAAAGAAATAGTATATGAATGAAAAACCTGATATGATGATAAATATTTATGGCGGAAACAATCTGATTGCCCCTGTGGCGTCTTCCGCCATTCAGAACTTTTATGGCGACCGGGGTGATGAGGCCGCCGACCAACCGGAAGATTCTGAGAAAACGGAGAGTACAGAAAGTGTGACGGATGAGAAGCCGGCACAGGAGCCGGCGGAACTGTCGGATGATGAATTTTACGTATCGGTTTATATACCCGATATAAAGGTGATGAGGGCTTACAAGATACTTTTGGGAGAGTGTACCACGGCACGCGAACTGGCGGTGGTGGTAGGAAAGATGCTGGCCGATGAGAACTGTAGGAATGTAGACAAACACACGGTGGTGAAAGCGGCTTTCATCAAGTCGTTGCTACCTTTTGCCAAACGGCTTGTGTCGGGCGGTACGATAGCCAATATACGGGCGCAGATTAATAATATGCTGGCTAGTAAATAATTTTTTCAGTTATCCTCTTACTCCATTGGCACGTTAGCAAATCGGCAAATTATTTATGTTGCGGGATTATCAGATAGAGATGAAAACACGTCTGATGGAAGCGTGGAAAGCTCACCGGAGCGTGATGGTGCAGATGCCTACCGGTACGGGCAAGACACATTTGCTGGCATCTGTGGTCAGTGAGTTCGTGTCTTCTGCCGGCAGCGGGGTATGGCTTATTGCCCATCGTAGGGAACTGGTGGCGCAAATGGAGGAAACGCTGGCTAAATATGGTATCCGGAGGGAGGATACTCCGGTCAGGGTGATGTCTGTCCAATGGCTGTCCCGGCATTGGAATGAGGCGGGTGATGCTCCGGGACTGATTGTGATAGACGAGGCTCATCATGCCTTGGCCGCTTCTTACACGGAGATGTGGAAGCGTTATCCTGCCGCAAAGAAACTGGGTGTGACTGCCACACCTTGCCGCCTGAACCGTAGGGGGTTCACGGAACTGTTCGAGGTACTGGTTACTTCGTGGAGTATTGCCGAGTTTATTGAAAAAGGCGTGTTGTCTGTGTTCGATTATGTATCCATCCGTCCCGGCAGCGAGGAGCAGCGGCTCATTGACGGTCTGGAGAAACGGGGGGCCGATGGGGATTATCAGGTGAAAGAGATGGATGCGGTACTGAACAGGCGTCCCGGTATCGAGCGCCTGTACCGCAGTGTCAGGCAGTTTGCTTCCGGCAAGAAGGGGATGGTGTATGCCATCAGCATTGAACATGCCCGGCGGATAGCGGAGTATTACAGCAGGCGGGGAGTGAATGCGGTGGCTGTGGACAGCAAGACTCCTGCTATGGAGCGTAAGCGGATGGTGGAGGAGTTCAGACATGGAAAAATCGAGGTGCTGGTGAATGTGGATGTATTCAGCGAGGGGTTCGACTGTCCCGATGTGGAGTTTGTACAACTGGCCCGTCCTACTTTGTCACTGGCTAAATATTTGCAGCAGGTAGGGCGCGGATTGCGGAGATCGGAGGGCAAGGAGGCGTGTATGCTGATAGACAATGTGGGGCTGTACCGCATTTTCGGGCTTCCTACACAGCGATGGAACTGGGATGCTATGTTCCGGGGACGGATGGCGGGAAAGGGGAGTTTGCCCGGACGGATGAACTGTGATGCTTCCGTTACCGCTTTTCCGGTGGTGGAAAGGCCGGCTGAAGCCGGTGGGGACTTGGTGGTGGTTATGGAGCACGGGCGTTTGCTTTCTTCCATCAGAGAGCAGGCTTTGCCGGATGAGAAGGAGCAGTCACCGTCATGCAGGCTGAGGGCATTTGTAGATAAGGAAACAGGTCTTTGGGGATTGGAAAAGGGAGATGAGATGTTGCCGGACGCTTCGTTTAAAGAGGTTTTGAGTATCAAAGGACGTTTTGCCGTGGGGAGGCTTCGGAACGGGTGTGTCCGGGTACTGGATGATACGGGGGCTTTGGTGGCCGAACCGGGGCATTGCCGTGAGGTGAGGTTTCTGAAAGATGATTTGTTGCAAGTCCGTCATGCCGGGAATTCGGTGTCTTATGTGGATTTACGGAACGGCCGGTGTTATTCTGTCCGCCCGCGTGTCCTCAGATACGGGAGCATAGAATTGTTACAGGCGAACCGTACTTATTACAGCAGGACAAGGCAGGTGTATGCCAATACATGCGGGTTGCCTTCTTCGTCCATCGTGTGGATGGGGTTTTATGTGAAGATGTACGATGGCAGAGTGCCTTCCCGATGCCGCCGCATGGAAGATGGAGGCTTTTGTTGTGAACCGCAGGTTTGTCTGTTAGAGGGGGATGAGGAGCGTGCTTATTACCTGAGCGGACGGTTGCCGGATCAAAGTATTGTGGTGATGGATGAGGAGGGACGGTATTATCATGTGGAGAAAGGGAAGGAAAAGCGGTATATAGCCTGTAACACTCCCCGGCCGGGCGAGGAAGATTTCCATACGGTGATGGAACGTCTGAAGGAAGAAGCCGGGCGGCATGCCGGGATAGCTCAACGGAAACAATTGCAGGAAGAGGAACAGAAAAGGCTGAAAAGGTTGGAAGAGATCAGGGATGCATTGCCTTTCCGGATGGGGATGAAATGGGGCTTGAAACTGGGGGAGCGTATCATTGTGCCTCCCAAATACAGGAAGATTCTGCCTCCTGTGGGCTATTATTGCGCTTACGAGGAAAACGCCTGCCAATGGGGAATAATGGCTCTGGACGGAAAAGTGGTGGTGGAGGCCAGATACCAGAAGGTGGATATAGAATGCAACGGTACGGTGCATCTGACGGTGATTCCGGGTAAGGTGAAGACCATAAAACTCTGAGCGTTTGCCGGAACGGAATGCAAATGGCGCAAATGACACAAATAGGAACGGGGATAAATTTGTGTCATTTGCGTCATTTGCGTTCTAAGTAGTCACCACTAGGTAATTCGACGCTATGCCTTAAGCGACCGGTTAATGCTGTCAATATAATCCAGAATCTCCTGTCTGCCTGTTTTCTTTTCAGAGGAGGATACGAAATGAGGAGGGAGTTCTTCCCACTGTTCTGTCAGTTTTTTCAGATATTTGTTTACATTATCCTTAACCTTGCCATTGGTCAGCTTGTCGGCTTTGGTGAAGATGATAGAGAAGGGTACTCCATTTTCTCCCAGCCATTCCATAAATTCCAAGTCTATTTTCTGAGGCTCCAGACGGCAGTCTATCAATACAAACAGATTGGTCATTTGCTCGCGTTCCAGGATATAATCCTCGATAATCTGCTGTATCTTTTCTACCTGTTTCTTGCCCCGGGAGGCATATCCGTATCCCGGTAAATCCACCAGATACCATTCTTTATTGATCAGAAAGTGATTGATCAGCAAAGTCTTCCCCGGAGTGGAGGAAGTCATAGCCAGTTTGGGACGTTTGGCCAACATGTTTATCAGACTCGATTTACCTACATTTGAACGGCCGATAAATGCATATTCGGGCAGGTTGTCCTGCGGGCATTTCTCTACTTTTGTGTTACTTACTACAAATTCTGCACTGAGTATTTCCATAATTCTTTGTTTTTATACTTAAACAAGTCAGCCCCATAAAAGTCAGGAAGCCGTTAAACATTAACATTTCATAGCCAAACTGATAGCCGGTGGAGGTGAACACCAGCCGGTCTATGGCATAGCATAATAGCGGCGAGGCGATGGCTATGTAAGGAACAAAACGGTCGCGCGGCCGCATTGGGGTGAACAGCCCGAATGCAAACAGCCCCAACAACGGGCCGTAAGTGTACGAGGCGATGGTATAGATAGCGTCGATGACACTCTTGTTGTTTACTGCCTTGAACAGCAGGATGAATCCGATAAAGAGGACTGATATGCAGAAGTGCACGAGCTTTCTCCGTCTTTCCGCTTCCTTGCCGGACAAATGGCTTATGCCCGCTATGTCTATACAGAAGCTGGTGGTGAGGGCGGTCAATGCCGAATCGGCGCTGGAAAAGGCGGCTGCAATGATGCCGATGGTAAAGAATATCAGTACGGCGAATCCCAGATGGCCTTCCGCCGCAAACAAGGGCAGTATCTCATCCCCGGCTGCCGGCAGGGGGATGTTCAGTTGCGAGGCGAACAATAACAGCAGGATTCCGAGTGACAGGAACAGGAAATTGACCGGAACGAATGAGATGCCGTAGCAATACATGTTCTTTTGGGCTTCACGCAGGTTCTTGCACGACAGGTTCTTCTGCATCATATCCTGATCCAGCCCTGTCATGACAATCGTGATGAAGATGCCGCTGAAAAATTGCTTGAAGAAATTCTGTTTGCTGTGCCAGTCGTCAAAAACAAAGATACGGCTGTGCTCATTTTCCCGGATGGCATGTACCAGTCCCGGAAAATCCAGATTCAGTTGGCCGGAAACCTCATAAAGTATTAATCCCAGCGCCAGCAGCAGGCAGAGTGTCTGCAAGCTGTCCGTCCACACAATCGTGCGTATGCCGCTGCGGCGGGTGTACAGCCAGATCAGTAAGACAATCCCTATCACCGTGGCGGCGAAAGGAATATGAAAGGCGTCGAATACATAATGCTGGAGGATAAGGCATACCAGATAAAGGCGTGCTGCGGCTCCGATGATCTTGGACAGAAGGAAAAAGGAGGCTCCCGTCTTATAAGCGTGCCTTCCGATCCGGTCTCCCAGATACGTGTAGATGGAGGTCAGGTTCAACCTGTAATAAAGCGGCAGCAGAACGTGGGCGATGATGAGATAGCCTATGAAGAAGCCGAAACAGGTCTGCATATAGGTCATGTCGATGCCGCGTACCATACCCGGGACGGAAACGAAGGTAACTCCCGAAAGGGAGGCTCCGATCATTCCGAAAGAAACAATATACCAGGGAGAACGGCGGTTGCCGCGGAAGAACGCGTCATTATCGGAATGACGGCCGGTAAGGCGGGCTACAAGCAGCAGTATTCCGAAATAGAGCAGTATGGTCAGCAGAATATAAATTCCGTTCATGTTATTTTTTTGAGTGCAAATGTACTCAAAATCGTTGAAATTGCGTAAGTTTGCATCCATTATAATACAAAATAACTGATGAACCAACAATATCCGTCCATGCTGCTGGAAAAAGCGGTAGGAGAGTTTGCCAAGTTGCCGGGTGTGGGACGCAAGACCGCCATGCGGCTGGTATTGCATCTGCTCAGACAGGATACGGCTGTGGTAGAGGCGTTTGGTAATGCGATGATTACCTTGAAACATGAAGTGAAATATTGTAAAGTGTGCCATAATATATCGGACACGGAAACTTGCCGTATCTGTTCCAATCCGGCACGGGACGCTTCCACGATCTGTGTGGTGGAGAGTATCCGTGATGTGATGGCGGTGGAAGCCACGCAGCAGTACAGGGGGCTGTACCATGTCCTGGGGGGAGTCATCTCGCCCATGGATGGCATAGGCCCTTCCGATCTGCAGATAGAAAGTCTGGTGGAACGGGTGAAAGGCGGTGAGGTGAAGGAAGTGATCCTTGCCTTGAGCTCGACGATGGAGGGGGACACGACGAATTTCTATATCTCGCGCAAGCTGGACGGCATGGACGTGAAGCTGAGTGTGATAGCGCGTGGTATCTCTATCGGGGATGAGCTGGAATATACGGATGAAGTGACGTTGGGACGTTCCATCATAAATCGTACTTTGTTTACGGGAACGGCATAAACTGGGAAAAACAGAAAGAGATGGAAAAGAAGATAAGACAATTGCTGCGATACTTGCAGATAGAATATGTGGCGGTATGGGTGTTGCCTTTGCTCTTGGTGGCTCTTTATGAAACAGGGGTGATGACCGAGGGGGCTTACGCGGGCGATGTCCGTATGGATTATGTCTTGCAGACGGTAGGGATTTTATTGGCGGTGGGGCTGATTCCTTTATCGCTCCGGCTGTTCAGCCTTTCCTTGGTGAAGAATGTGAAGCAGCGTTCATTGCCGGAAGCCTTGAAAAGTTATCGCCGCTGGAGTGAGATAAGGACGGGGATGCTGGTGGTTCCCGTATTGGTGAACTTGTCATTTTATTATCTGACTCTGAACAACACGGGCGTATTGTGTGCCATGATGGCGCTGATCGCTTCCCTGTTCTGTGTCCCTACCCGCAAGCGGATGCTGGATGAGCTGGATTTGGTAAAAGAGGAGAATGAGGAGCCTGCTTTATGATGAGTGACCGGCATTTTCAAGGGAACGGGATAAGGCTCCGTGCACCGGAGCCGGAAGACTTGGAAGTCATGTTCCGCTTTGAGAACGCTACGGATGTGTGGGAGATGAGCAATACCACAGGCCCGTATTCGCGTTTTCAGTTGAAGCAGTACATAGAGCAGACCCAGAATGATTTGTTTGCCGACCGCCAGTTGCGCCTGATGATAGAAAACGGGAACCGGCAGGTGGTGGGGATTGTGGATCTATGTTCTTTTGATCCTTTGCACAACCGGGCCGAGGTGGGGATTATGGTGGATAAATCCTGTCGCAGGCAGGGGATAGGGCGTAACGCCTTGGCTTTGCTGGAAGAACACTGTTTCCGTTATCTGGGAATTCATCAGTTGTTTGCCTATATCGCTGTGGAAAACCTTCCTTCCCGCAGACTCTTTGCGGCGTGCGGGTACAAA
>OGEV01000226.1_pt1 | contig 6746 bp, 5 predicted proteins | sample 1570821 | NCBI WGS metagenome assembly OGEV01 (sample SAMEA2582045, study PRJEB24529) | metagenome | biome: Human gut stool | place: China | collected 2011
AGTTTCTGTCTTCCTGCAGCGTTCGGTCTGCTTGTTAATGCATCCGCACGTTTTTCTTCACGAAATTCTTCTAACTTCCCACCAACTACAGACTTCCGTGCAAACAACTCACCTTTCAGAGGAAGTTTGCCGTCTTCCATATATTGTTCCAGAAGTTCTTTCCTATTCTCCATATCCTCACCTCAATTAAAAATCCATAAATTAGCAGCTACAGTCAACAGGAATGATTTGCTCAATCGCTCTCTCAGTCTGGATATTGCCATGTGGGTAGTATTATAAACAGTACGGGAAGTCAGTCCCATCACTTCGGCTATTTCGTCCGAATTCAGTTTTTTATAATACTTCAAGTATAATACCTCTCTCTGCTGCTTTGTCAAGCCATTTATTTCTTTCTGCAGAACTTCTAACTGCTCTCTTTCAAGTTCGGAACGGACAATCGCTGTTTCTATGTCTATCTCCAAATCGAATCTATATTCGCTTGAGTTAACTTCGTCCAATGATGTGAATACGCCATTAGCTCATTCAGCAGCATGCGTTTCAGCGCCACACACAGGTAAGCGGATATGGACTGAGGCTCGGAACAACTCTGCCTCTTCTCATACAGATAAACGAACAAAGACTGAATGGATTCAGTTACCAGATCATCATCACCGGCAATCTTCATCCCATATCCGTAAAGTAAATCCGAATATTCATTGTAGAGTTGCCGGAATGCTTCTTCATCCCCCTGCTGGATTTTCTCCCAAAATGTTGTATTCATTTCTCCTTACCTTATTTACAGGTAACATAATTCTTCCCCTTTTACCAATTATTTTTGTTAAATTCCACCAAGCAGACTAAAATTCACTTGTGAAGTGGAATTTAATGTGCTTGAAGTCCATTTGTGCCATTTGAAGTACATAATTGCTATCAGCCAAGAATACATCCCTTCCTTCACGATCCTTGGCCATATACTGATATTTACGTTTTTTGAAAGCTTCCAGTTCTTCCGGGTCATCACTTTCCACCCAACATGCCTTGTATAGGCTGATAGGCTCCCATCGGCATTTTGCATTATATTCATTTTCCAGACGATACTGGATCACTTCAAACTGCAACTGCCCTACCGTACCGATAATCTTACGTCCATTAAACTGATTGATAAATAACTGTGCCACACCCTCATCCATCAACTGGTCAATACCTTTAGCCAATTGTTTCTGTTTCATAGGGTCAGCATTCTCAATGTATTTAAACATCTCGGGCGAAAAACTGGGAATTCCACGGAAATGAAGTTTCTCACCTTCAGTCAGCGTATCACCGATCTTGAACGTTCCGTTATCCGGCAAACCGATGATATCTCCCGCCCAAGCCTCGTCTACTGTTGTTTTACGCTGTGCCATAAACTGAGTGGGAGAAGAAAAACGCATCGTCTTGTCATGACGTACATGATAATAAGGAGTATTACGGGAAAATTTGCCCGAACAAATTTTACAAAATGCAATACATGAACGATGATTAGGATCGATATTAGCTGTGATCTTAAAGACAAATCCGGTAAATTTCGGTTCATCGGGTTCCACCTCACGTTCTTCTGTCTTGGTAGGACGGGGGCTCGGAGCAATTTCCACAAATGTATCCAGCAGTTCCTGTACACCGAAGTTATTCAATGCCGACCCGAAAAATACAGGAGCCATCTCGCCTTTCAGGTACTCCTCCACATTGAATTCAGGATAAACACCGTCAACCAGTTCCAGTTCTCCGCGCAATTTTTCAGCCAAAGGAGCACCGATCTGGTTGTCTAGTTCTTCCGTATTGATATCAACCTCCACTTTTTCTGTTACCACCTGTTTGGAAGGTTGGAAAAGATTCAGTTTATGTTCATAAAGGTTATACACACCTTTGAAACGGGGACCGCTTTCAATAGGCCACGTCAGAGGACGTACATTGATAATGAGTTCCTCCTCCAGTTCATCCAACAAATCAAACGGATCTTTCGCCTCACGGTCCATTTTGTTGACAAATATGATTACCGGAGTATTACGCATACGGCATACTTCCATCAGCTTACGTGTCTGCGTTTCCACACCTTTCGCACCATCCACCACAATAATGACACTATCTACGGCTGTCAAAGTACGATAAGTATCCTCGGCAAAGTCCTGATGGCCCGGAGTATCCAGAATATTGATTTTATAATCATTGTAATCAAACTCCATCACAGAAGTGGTCACAGAAATACCACGCTGCTTTTCAATGTCCATCCAGTCGGATGTGGCGGTCTTCTTTATCTTATTACTCTTTACGGCTCCGGCCACCTGTATCTGTCCGCCAAAAAGTAACAATTTTTCAGTTAGAGAGGTCTTACCGGCATCCGGATGCGCTATAATCGCAAACGTCCGTCTTCTTTCTATTTCACTATTCATATTTTATTATGCATTTAATTCTTTGATACATGCTTCCAGACTCTCTTCCCAATGAGGAATCTCAATGTTATAAGTAGTTTTAATCTTGGTCTTGTCCAATACGGAATAATGGGGACGGGGAGCCTTTGCCGGATATTCATTTGTATGCAGGGGACTGACCTTACAGGTCGTGATACCGGCAATACGATGGATAGCCTTGGTAAAATCATACCAGGAACATACTCCTTCATCACTGAAATGATAAACTCCCGGAACCACTCCCTTATAAATGGCTGTAAAGATAGCACGTGCCAGATCACGGGCATATGTCGGTGTACCAATCTGATCAAAGACCACACCCAAAGTTTCCTTTTCCTTTCCCAGACGGAGCATCGTTTTTACAAAATTATTCCCAAAAGTGGAATAAAGCCATGCGGTACGGATAATCATTGTTTTTTTGCAATACTCCAATGCATTCGTTTCACCGGCCAGCTTGGTCTTGCCGTAAACAGAATTGGGACAAGGAACATCCCCCTCATTATAAGGAAGATGTTTCGTGCCATCGAACACATAATCCGTTGATATCTGAATAAACTCACCCCAGTTGGCTTCAGCCGCCTTCGCCAGATAGCTCACTGCGTTCTTATTCAGCTTGGTGCATAACTCTATATCATCCTCTGCCTTATCTACCGCCGTATAGGCCGCACAGTTCACTATGACATGAATATTATTCTCTTTTACGAAAGTCATCACCGCCTGCTCATCACAAATGTCCAATTCGGCTACATCCGTAAAAAAACAAGTGTATTCCTTGTATTCAGCCGATAGCACACGCATTTCATTTCCTAATTGACCGTTGGCACCAGTCACCAATATATTCTTCATTTCTATTTCATTTATTAGAATTCCAATTCTCCTTTTTTATCCTCTATATAGTAGTTTGACAACATAGCCAGCAATGTCGAGATTGCTTCTTGTGCCTTTCTTGTTTCCTCACTGATTTCTTTCTTTTGCAATTTCAACAATAAGATACCATAAAGCGCCTCAAAACAAGTTTCCAGTTCAGGCTCCTCTTTATCCGCACCTTTAGCGCGTAACTCTACAATATAAGGCAATACTTTATAATAAGCAGAATTATAATAAGGAAACTTAGGGGAACGCAATAACTGCAAATGAAGGTCGGTAAGCCAAGTTATAATGTTTTTATTAATCTGCAAATGGCCTTTTTCCATAATCCCTTCATGACGCATCATCTCAATCAAATCCATATACCACTGGGTGAGTTCCGCTTTCTGCTCTTCCGTTAACGGATAAGGAGCTATGATGGTGCTTTTTATCTTTTCCATATCACAGCCGTTGGCACGGATTAAATCCTCTATCTGCCACATATATATAAGATACTCGGCTATATTCTTTTCTTTTAACTGCCTGGAAACGAACATACTTTTTAAATTAAAATTGATAATTAAAAAATTAAAAAACCAACGTATGATACACAAGATATGTTTCTTTGTCAGTACATCGTTTTTCCTAAAATAGTATAAATGAAACCTGCGACTGAAATCAGCATCACTACAATACCAATCACACGGTTCAAAATCCAAATGCCGCGTAAATTAAAACGGGTGCGTACTTTATTGACAAAATACGTAATTCCGAACCACCAGAGAAGAGCCCCCAATACAATAGCCAAATACCCTACCAGTTGAAAGCCTATGGGACTGCCCGGCATCACAAAAGAAAAACGGGCAAACAAACCTATAAACAGGAATATAATGAGGGGGTTGGAGAGAGTCACAAAAAAAGCAGTAACAAAATTATGAAGATAACTGCCCGGGGTAGAAGATACAGGACGGATAGACTGGACAGGATTACTACGGAAAGTATAAATACCGAAAAAGAACAGCATGATACTGCCGATAATTTGTAACAAAACTTGGTTCTTTGCCAAGAAATCATCCATAAAACTCATGCCATAACCTGTAATCAAGGCATAGCCTATATCACTAAGGGCAGCTCCCAGACCGGTAACAAATCCATACCATCGTCCCTTGTTCAGTGTGCGCTGTATACAAAGTACCCCAACAGGACCTAACGGCGCAGAAACCACTACACCGACGATAAGCCCTTTCACCAATAAATCGAGTATGGTTACTTGTTCTATCCAATTCATGCTGCAAAGATGCTACTTTTTTACGAAAGTACCTATATTTACGCTCAAAATTCTTTCATACCCCGTCTCTTTTATATAACTTTGCACCTTATTAATAGACCCTTGATATTAGAACTAGTTTTCAATTAACAAAACAACTATAAAAGTGCTATGATTCTATTTTTCAGAACACCCACTAAAAGTGTAATAGCAACAGAAGTCAGCCAGGAACTGGCTTCTGAGGATATTCAGAAATTAAGCTGGCTTTATGGTGAAGCCACTGTAGAGAACGAAGAGAACCTGAAAGGTTGCTTCATCGGACCGCGTCGGGAAATGATTACTCCCTGGAGTACAAATGCTGTAGAAATCACTCAGAACATGGGTCTTACAGGTGTCTTACGCATTGAGGAATATTTCCCTGTAAAAGACGAAAACGCCGAGTACGATCCTATGCTGCAACGTATGTATAAGGGATTGAACCAGGAGATTTTCACAGTCAACATCAAACCCCAGCCGATTGTTCACATCGAGAACCTCGAAGAATACAATGAAAAAGAAGGTCTGGCACTTTCCCGTGAGGAAATGGACTATTTGCTGAAGGTTGAAAAAGATTTGGGACGTAAATTAACCGATTCCGAAGTATTCGGCTTCGCACAGATCAATTCCGAGCATTGCCGCCATAAGATATTCGGCGGAACATTCATTATTGATGGTCAGGAAATGGAGTCTTCCTTGTTCCAGATGATCAAGAAAACGACTGCTGAAAATCCCAACAAGATTATTTCCGCTTATAAAGATAATGTAGCATTTGCCGAAGGACCGATAGTAGAGCAATTCTCTCCGGCCGATCATTCCACTTCCGATTATTTCATTATCAAAGATATCAAGACTGTTATCTCACTGAAAGCCGAAACACATAACTTCCCGACAACCGTAGAACCATTCAACGGTGCATCTACCGGTACCGGTGGTGAGATCCGTGACCGTATGGGCGGTGGCAAGGGCTCATGGCCCATTGCTGGTACTGCCGTTTATATGACCTCTTATCCCCGTACTGATGAGGGACGCGAATGGGAAGACATCCTTCCTGTCCGCCAATGGTTATACCAGACTCCGGAACAGATCTTAATCAAGGCTTCCAACGGTGCTTCCGATTTCGGTAACAAATTCGGTCAACCGCTGATTTGTGGTTCTGTACTGACATTCGAGCACCAGGAAAACGGCGAGAAGTATGCATACGACAAAGTGATTATGCTGGCAGGAGGAGTAGGTTACGGTACTCAGCGCGACTGTCTGAAAGGACATCCCGAAAAAGGAAATAAAGTCGTTGTAATGGGTGGTGATAACTATCGCATCGGCTTGGGTGGAGGTTCGGTCTCTTCTGTTGAGACAGGCCGGTACTCATCGGGAATCGAACTAAACGCCGTTCAACGTGCCAATGCGGAAATGCAAAAACGTGCCTATAATGTAGTCCGTGCATTGTGTGAAGAAGATAACAACCCGATTGTTTCCATTCACGACCACGGTTCGGCCGGCCACGTGAATTGTTTATCCGAACTGGTAGAAGAAAACGGTGGATTAATTCATATGGACAAACTACCTATCGGTGACCAGACTTTGTCTGCCAAAGAAATTATCGCCAACGAATCTCAGGAACGTATGGGATTGCTGATTGACGAGTCGGCTATTGAACATGTACAAAAAATTGCTGATCGCGAACGTGCGCCGATGTATACCGTAGGTGAAACAACCGGAGACGCCCGCTTTGCCTTTGAACAGACCGATGGGGTACGTCCGTTCGATCTGGCAGTAGATCAGATGTTCGGTTCTTCTCCGAAAACCTACATGGTTGACAAGACCGTAGAGCGCCATTATGAAAATGTTTCATACGAAACTTCCAAATTAAATGAATATATCCGCCGCGTACTTCAGCTGGAAGCTGTTGCTTGCAAAGATTGGTTAACCAATAAAGTAGACCGTTCCGTAACCGGTAAAATCGCTCGCCAACAATGTCAAGGTGAAATTCAGTTGCCTCTGAGCGATTGTGGTGTAGTAGCTCTCGACTATCGTGGCGAAAAAGGTATAGCAACTTCTCTAGGCCATGCTCCCCAAGCCGCCTTAGCCAATCCGGCCGCAGGCTCTGTTTTGTCGGTAGCCGAAGCACTGACTAATATCGTATGGGCTCCGATGGCGGAAGGATTGGACAGCAT
>OGEV01000230.1_pt1 | contig 6675 bp, 3 predicted proteins | sample 1570821 | NCBI WGS metagenome assembly OGEV01 (sample SAMEA2582045, study PRJEB24529) | metagenome | biome: Human gut stool | place: China | collected 2011
GCCAGGCGCAGCGCATTGTCGGCCTTGCGGATGTTGAGTTCGCTTTCGTTCAGCTTTACCTGCACTTTCAGCACGTCGTTCTGGGGTTTGAGTCCGTGTTTATGGGCGCTTTCCACGTTTTTCATCAGTTCCGTGAGCACGGCACTGTATTTGTCGGCCACTTTCTTCATCTCTTTGGCTTTGATGACTTGTGCGTATGCCTGCTCTGTCTTTACAATGACTTCCGAGGCTGTAAGCGTTTCGCTCAACTGTGCCATTTCCTTACCCAGCAGGGACATTTTGTATGCCGCACGGATTTTACCGCCCATGTAGAGCGGCTGTTCCACTTGTATGCCGCCCATATATACCATGCCTATCTTGTAGTTCAGGTCTATTCCGGGGAAGTAGGCGAACCCCTTGTTGGGAAGGAATTGCCCTGTGGCATCGGGCTGGAAAGTAGGCAGGTTGCCGCCGGCTATGCCGAGGCTGCCGTCTGATGTACTGTAGATACCCGTACCGCTGAGGCTGAAGTTGGGGAAGAAGTTGCCCTTATAGCTCTTTGCGGTGTAGCGTGCACTTTCCGTTTGTCTGGCGGCAGCTGCCATTTCTTTATTGTATTTCAGTGCCATTTCCCTGCATTGTTCCAGTGTCAGCGTCTCTTGGGCGGAGATGCAGGCAGCGGAGAGCAGGGCGGCGAGGATGAATGTTGTCTTTTTCATTATTGTTCGTTTTTTATATGAAAGAATAATGCGTATAGTACAGGGATGAACAGGAGTGTTATCAGCGTTCCGAATGTGAGGCCGCCCATGATGGAAGCTGCCAGCGAACCGAACATCGCGTCGGGCAGCAGCGGTATCATACCCAGAATGGTGGTCAGTGCAGCCATGGTCACAGGACGGAGACGGCTTTGGGCGCTATCCACCAGTGCCGTAATAGGTTCTACCCCTTGGTTGAGCTGAAGGGTGATTTCATCCATCAGTACGATGCCGTTCTTGATAAGCATGCCTATCAGTCCCAGCGTACCCACAATTGCCACGAAGTTGAACGTCTTGTCTGTAAGCAGCATCACAGCCACCACTCCCACAAGCAGCATGGGCAGACTGCAGAAGATGATAATCGGCTTGCGGTAGTCCTTGAACAGCATGATAAGAATGGCAATCATCAGGATGATGGCAAGCGGGAAGTTCTTGAACAGATACTCCATGGACTCGTCGCTGGCGCTCTTCTCGCCCTGCCAATGCAGGGTATAGCCTTGCGGAAGCTCTATCTGTTCTATCCGACGGGCGATAATCTGCCTTGCCTTTTCGGTCTCTATGCCGGGAGCGGGAGAGCATTGCACGCGCTGGCTGCGCTGTCCGTTATAGCGCGGAACAACGGGGTCTTCCCAGCGGATGTCGATGCGCTTGCTGATTTGTTTCAGCGGGGTGCTTCCCATGAGGCTTTCCACCAGTTCTTCCTTGCTCAGTGTACCTGCCTTCAGTTTCACCATGGTTTCCTCGTTCAGCAGTCCGTTCAGCGAGGGCAGGGCGGAGAATACCTGCGTATTGCCGAGGTCTTCTATCGGCTTTCCTTCCTCGTCCAGACATTTCAGGTAGATGTTGTCGCGGTGGATGCCTTCGTAGAAGAACCCGATGGGTATGCCGCCGTTGGCGGAAAGCAGGGACATGCTTACGTCGTTGCGGCTGAGATCCAGCGCGCGGGCGGCTGCCTGGTCGTACTCGATGGAGAGTACGGGTATCTGCGGTTCCCAGTCGGTGGTGATGAGGCAGACTTCCGGAGTCCTTTCCATGATGGCGCGGGCGCTGTCGGCCAGTTGGTGCAGGATGGCAGGATCGGGACCCAGAAATTGCGCCTCTATGGGATATTTCTTGAACATCAGATTATATCTTTTCAATTTGATGTATGCGTCCGGATAGGCTTGGGAGAGGTAAGCTTGGATTTCGTCTATATGTTCTACCAAGGTTTCCGGTGAGGTGAAGTCGATAATCAGTTCGCCGTACGAAAGTGAGGGGTTGGCAATGCTCCGTACCAGATTATAGCGTCCGGGCGTACCGCCTATGGAGGTAGTGACGTGGGTTATTTCCTCCCGTCCTTTCAGATAGGTTTCTATTTCTTCCAAATCTCGAACCACACGTGTATAGTTATTCCCTTCCGGAAGTTTGTATTCCATATAAAGCTGGTCGTAAACCATGTCGGGGAAAAAGCCCTGACGCATATATTGGTAGCCGAAAACGGAAAGCAGCAACAGACCGGTCATGGCAAATACAAAACTCCACCGGTGGGCCAGACCGAACCGCAGTGCCGAACGGAGGGTGGCATAGATTTTACCTTTGTATACTCGCTTTCCGGTACTGTCAGTATCTATGGCAGGATGCAGCCGGCGGTCGGCCATCAGTGGTACATGGATCAGTGCCAATATCCAGCTCAGTAACAGGGAAACGGCAAGTACGATGAAAAGGTCGCGCGTGTAGACGCCTGCGGTGTCGGGGGACATGTAGATGGGTAGAAAGGCGATGATGGCTATCAGTGTCGCGCCCAGAAGAGGCATGGCTGTCTGTCTTCCGATGGCGGTCATGGCTTCCATCCGGTTTTTGCCGGCCTTCAAGTCTACCAGTATGCCGTCTATGATGACGATGGCGTTGTCTACCAACATGCCCATTGCCAGTACAAAAGCAGCCAATGATACGCGCTGCATGGTTCCGCCTGCCGAATAAAGGAACAGAAAAGAACCGAATACGGTGATGACCAGGCTGATACCTATGATAAGGCCGCTCTTGAACCCCATTGCTATCATCAGTATCAGTACTACGATGATGACGGATTCTATCAGGTTGATGACAAAGGTTCCCAAAGAGCTGCCTACCCGTTCGGGCTGATAGAAGATTTTGTGGCATTCCACTCCTGCGGGCAGACGTTCGGCTTTGAGTTCTTCCAACTTGCTTTCTACGGCATGGCCTACTTTTATAATGTCCGAACCACTGGAGGCAGCGATGAGTATACCGAGAGCGCGTTCATGGTCATAGAACATTTCATTGCGTGTGGGGTTCTCGTAGGCTTTCTCTATACGGGCGATGTCACTCAGGCGAAGCTGGTCGTCATCGTGTCCTTGAATCAGCATTTTTCCGATATCTTCTACGGTTTTGAATTTGTCGTTTACTGTGACGCGGATACGGTTTTCACCATTTTCATAATATCCTGTATAGGTGGTTTTGTTCTGGCCGTTCAAGGTTGCCAGTACTTCTGCAGGTTTAACACCGAGGTTTGCCATACGGTCTTGCAACAGGGAGATATTGATGCATTCGGAACGTTTGCCGTAGAGTTCCACACGGTCTACCCCTTCCAGTTCGTTCACTTCCCGTTTTACCAGTTCGGCATAGTCGGACAGTTCACGGTCGGACAGTCCGTCACCTGTCAGGGCATAGAACATGCCATATACATTTCCGAAGTCATCTTTGACTATCGGGGTGGTGGCTCCTTCGGGCAACAGGGCGCGGGCGTCGCTTACTTTGCGGCGCAGCATGTCCCAGCATTGTTCCACGTCATCGTCCGGCACGGTGCTCAGCAGTTCTATCTGTATCAGGGACAGGTCGTTGTATGAATAACTTTCTATATTGTCAATGTTGCCCATGGTGCGGATGTTCTTTTCAAGCACATCCGTTACTTCCAGTTCTACCTGGTGCGCGGAAGCACCCGGATAGGTGGTGACTACCATGGCAAGCTTCACTTTTATTTCGGGGTCTTCCAATTTGCTCATCTGATAGCAGGAATAGGCTCCGCCGAGCAGCAGAACCGCTATCAGGAAATAAATCAGATTCCTGTTCCGGAATGCCCATTTACTGATGTCCATTATAATAATCCTCCTATATTTGTGTTAGTGACCGGTGACAAAGGTTTTACAATTTCTCCATCCTCAATGTGGTGTACGCCCGAGGATACAATCTGCTCTCCCGGTTGCAGTTGTCTGGAAGTGATGAGACTGTGTCCGTTGTTCAACAAACGCAGTATGGATACTTCCTGTCTGTGTACGGTATTGCTGGATGGATGAAAGACGAACACATACGCTTTGCCTTCTTTTTGCAGGATGGCGCCGGTAGGGACAGAAAGAGTATTCTCCTGCTCTGTACGGCAAAGGATGGTTACCATGGTGTTCATGCCGGGAGAAGGGATAGCCCGTGTGCCGGGTACTACTTGCAGGCGCATGGTGTATAGTTGGTTTGCGTTGGCTTTCGGGGTGACACTGATTAGTTTCAGCGGGTAGGTTTCGCCCGGATAGATATCAAATGTGCAGTGATAATTGTCGAACTGCTCCCGGCGGATATATTCGGCCGCAGGCAGATTTATTTCCACTTCGGGGGTTCCGCCGCTGATCATGGCAATGACGGGCATTCCGGCTCCGATGGTTTCGTGAGCTTCGAACAGGCGTTTCTGGACATACCCGTTGAAAGGAGCATAGAGCCGGGTGTAAGCCAACTGATCTTTATGGTGTTTGTACTTGGCGGTGATTTGCTTGAGCCCGTATACGGCTTTGTCATTGGCGTTGGGGGTGGTTCCGTTGTCTTTGTAAAGAGCCATGACCCTTTCTGCTTCCGCTTTTATTTGCTGGTATTCTGCTTCAGTAGCATCCAGTTGTACTTGATAGTCGGTGGGGTCCAGTTCGGCCAGTAATTGTCCCTCTTGTACACGGGCGCCGTCTTTTACATGTATTTTGCTGATGGTTCCGCTTACCCGGAAGGCAAGGCTGATATCTTGTGCGGCTTTTACCTTTCCCGGAAATTGCAGGAACGTTTGTTTGTCGGCAGAAACAACTGTGTCTATTTTTACTGTCTGATGACCTTTGGCTTCCTGGGCACGTTGTGCGCAGGAACTTAGTAAGATCAAGGAAATACCTGTTAGAATAAGATAAATTCGTTTCATACTACTATGATTTTCGTGCAATTAGTTTTCTGATACAAAGTTATTCCGAAGCAAGAGGATAGAAAAGGTTGATATGAATGATAAATTGTCCGATTTGTATATTTTTGGGTTGTTATGTAGCTGGAAAGTTTACGATTTGTATTTATTTTGCAGTAAATTAAAGAATGTATAGATTGATGGACAGACAACAGATGCCTTTTCTCTTTAGATTTCTTTCGGATAGTGAACTGTATGCCTTTAAAGACGGACAGATTATTTCGACATTTAATAAATGTGGCCTTTTCTTTTGCCGGAAAGGAAATGTGGAGGTTTCACTGGAAGATAAGCATTTTCAGATAAATCCCGGTGATGTGTATATTTACATGGCTTCTACCTTGGTGCATCTGCTTCATAAGAGTGAGGATGCGGAAGGGGTTATGGTTGAAGTGGATTTAGATTATATCATTCCTATCGTCAATAGGGTGATCAATGTGGAAAACCAGCTTTTTATGCGGAAGCATCCTTGTATATCACTTTCGGATAAGCAACGTGCTCATTTGGAGTATCTGTTGGATAATTTGCGGGAGAGGATAGAGGCGGAGGATGTGCAAGAGGTGAATTTGCAGCAACAACGCCTGACTTTGGAACTGATCAAGTCAATGGGGCAGACTTTCTGCTATGAGATATTGAATATGTATTTTGCCAACCAACCCATGCAGCCTTTGCCGCAGAACAAGAAGGATGTGATTTTTCAGAATTTCATGCTGGCTCTTTTCCGTTTGTATAGAAAGGAGCGTGATGTTGCTTATTATGCGAGGATGCAGCATATTACTCCACGTTATTTTTCCACCATCATTAAAGAGAAGTCGGGAAATAGTGCTTTGCAATGGATTGTGCAAATGGTGATTACCGAGGCAAAACAGTTGCTTGAAGGATCGGATCTGAGTATCAAGGAGATTGCAGACCAATTGAATTTCCCTACGCAGTCTTTCTTTGGAAAGTATTTTAAGCAATATGTGGGGATTTCACCTAAAGAATATAGAAAAGGCAAGTTGAGGATTAAGGATGGAATTTGATTTCAGAAAATGCAATCTATTTTATTTTAATATACCTTTGTGTACAAATCATAAACGTTTTATTTATGACCCGAAAGAACGAACAAGAGCGATTCATGTCTTATATTACAGAACGGCAAACTCATGAGAGCCGGATGGCGGTAGCTGATTTTTTGCGGAAATATGCTGACCGGTATCATAACTCTGATTTTATTTCTTCTGATCCGGTACAGTTCCCGCATCGCTATCATTTCAAAGCGGATATTGAAATCAGTGCTTTTCTGACTGCTTTTCTTAGTTTCGGAGCCCGCCCTCAAATACTGAAGGCGGCAGAACGGCTGGATTCCATAATGAACCGGCAGCCTTTGCAGTATGTGTTGTCCGGGAACTGGAAAATTGATTTCTGTGGTGAGGAGTCGTTCTATCGGACGGTTTCAAAAAATAGAATGGCACAATTGTTTCATTGGCTGTATACTATATATGATAGGTATGAGAGTATGGAGAATGCTCTTCTTTGCGAAACGGATGGAACTCCGATGCAACGTCTTTGTCGTTTGTTTGGAGTGTCGGATAAGGCGCCGCAAAAGAAATTGAATATGTTTCTGCGCTGGATGATCCGTCGCGATTCGGAAGTGGATTTTGGAATCTGGAGGAATTTCTCTCCATGTGAGTTGATTATCCCTTTGGATACACATGTCAGTGAGATGGCTTTCAGATTGGAGCTGACCCGAAGTAAATCTTATACGCT